>Ga0172367_10001016_pt1 | contig 42153 bp, 35 predicted proteins | sample Lak10m_FD_114542 | JGI IMG/M metagenome (GOLD analysis project Ga0172367, IMG submission 114542) | Freshwater microbial communities from Kabuno Bay, South-Kivu, Congo - kab_022012_10m | ecosystem: Environmental > Aquatic > Freshwater > Lake | place: Democratic Republic of the Congo: South-Kivu... | reverse complement strand
CGGCGAGGGCATGGCCGAGCTGGCGCGCCGCCTCGGCGTACTCCGGCCGACGGCCGGGACTCGACCCGCAGTACACACAGACCCTCATCACCCGAGGCTGTCACATCCGTCACCAACCCCGCGCTTCGTTTCAGCCCCGGCCGTACCCCTCGGTAGCCTCGGCCCATGAGCAGCAACCTGCCCGCACCCGACCTCACCACCGCCGCCAACGTCATCGACATGGCGGCCGGACTCGTGGCCTCCGGCATCCGCACGCTGGCGGCCAACGGCGGTCCTGACGTGCACCAGGTGCTGGCGTACGACCTCGCCCACGCGTCCGCCCAGGTCGAGACGGCCCGAGCGCTGCTCGACTACGGCATCAAGGGCGACACCGAGGCCCGCATCACCTGCGCCTTCACCGCCGACATGCTCCACGACCTCATCACCCGGATCATCGGTCGCGAGGCGCAGTGGGGCGTGCAGTTGAGCACGATCCAGGGCGCCGGCGAGTTCCTCGCCACCTACCGCGACCCCGCCTTCCTCGCATCGCTGGCCGACACCCCGGGCGAGCGTCATCTCGACGACGAGTTCGAGATGGTCGCCGACACGTTCCGCTCGTTCGCCGAGAAGGTGATCCGGTCGCAGGCCGAGCACGTTCACCGTCACAACGCCGACGTCCCCGAGGAGATCATCACCGGCCTCGCCGAGATGGGTGCCTTCGGCCTCAGCGTGCCCGCCGAGTACGGCGGCTACAGCGAGGGCGGCGACGGCGAGTACATCGGCATGGTGGTCGCCACCGAGGAGCTGAGCCGTGGCTCGCTCGGTATCGGTGGCTCGCTGATCACCCGCCCGGAGATCCTCACGCGTGCGCTCGTCAAGGGCGGCACCGAGGAGCAGAAGCTCGAGTGGCTGCCCAAGCTCGCCGTGGCCGAGGTGATGCCCGCCGTGGCCGTGACCGAACCCGACTACGGCAGCGACGTGGCCAGCATCAAGGTCACCGCCACGCCGGCCGAGGGACCTGCCGGTGAACCCGGCTACGTCATCAACGGCGTCAAGACCTGGTGCACCTTCGGCGCCCGCGCCGACGTGCTGGCCCTGCTCGCCCGCACCGATCCCGACCGCAGCAAGGCCTACCGCGGCCTCAGCCTGTTCATCGTGCCCAAGCCACGGGGCGAGGGCCACGGCTTCCAGTTCGAGGCCCCGAGCACTGCCGGCACGATCGGCAAGATGGAAGGCCGCGCGATCGACACCATCGGCTACCGCGGGATGCACAGCTACGAGATCGCCCTCGAGAACTGGTGGGTCCCGGCGGCGAACCTCGTCGGTGGCGAGGCCGGCATGGGCAAGGGCTTCTACCTGCAGATGGCCGGCTTCGAGAACGGTCGACTGCAGACCGCTGCTCGCGCCGTGGGCGTGATGCAGGCCGCGTACGAGGTGGCCCGCGAGTACGCCGAGAACCGCGTGGTCTTCGGTCAGCCGATCGCCGACTACGAGATGACCCGCGTCAAGCTCGGCCGTATGGCGGTGCTCACCCAGGCCGGTCGCCAGTTCTCCTACGCCGTGGCCCGGATGATGGCCAAGGGCGAGGGGACGATGGAAGCCGCGATGGTGAAGGCCTACGTGTGCAAGGCCGCCGAGTGGGTCACCCGCGAGGCCATGCAGATCCACGGCGGCATGGGCTATGCCGAGGAGTACACGGTGTCGCGCCTGTTCGTCGACGCCCGCGTGCTCAGCATCTTCGAGGGTGCCGACGAGACCCTGTGCCTCAAGGTCATCGCCCGACGCCTGTGCGACACGGCCGCCTGATCACACAGCACTGATCGGCCAGCACTGATCACCCAGCGCTGATCACCCGGGCCCGAGCGCTGGGCCGGAGAACTGGCGCCGCCCGAGCAGTGGTCAGACGCGTCGGTGGACGCTCACCGCATAGCCGTGGGAGTCGTCGAACGGCGCCCGCTCCCACGTCGAGAACCGTTCGTGGAGCTCGAGCCCGGCGGCCGCGCAATGGGCGTCGTACTCACCGAGCGCCAACCCACCTGCGGCCGGGTCGACCCCGAAGCCGGCCACCAGCAGTCCGCCGGGTGCCAGGTGACGGGTGAGGGCGGCGATGATCGGCCCCCGCGCCGCGGGCTCGCAGAAGAGCATCACGTTCCCCGGCATGGCGACGAGGTCGAAGGTCCGGCCGAGGTCGAGGCCAGCCAGATCGGCATGGTGCCACTCGATCTCCGGTGCGTCGGAGCGGGCGTACACCAACAGATCGGCATCGAGGTCGACACCCACCACCTCGACGCCGCGACGGGACAGCTCGATCGCGACACGGCCCATCCCGCATCCGGCGTCGAGCACCGACGTCGGGCGGTAGTGCGCCACGAGATCGGCCTCGCCGTGGGTGCTCTGACCGGCCGCTTCGCGCAGGGCCCACCGCTCGTGGTACTCCTCCAGCGAGACGTCGTCACGCCACTGCGCCCACCGCTCGCTGACGTGTTCGCCCGGCATCGCTCAGTTCCCCGCGAGGCCCATCATCGGCAGCAGTTCACCCAACTCGCGGATCCGCTGGAAGTCGGCGCCCACGTGGTCGTCGTGCGGGTCGAGCAGGATCGGGTGCAGCCCACGGGCGCGGGCGCCACCGACGTCCATCATCACCGAGTCGCCCACGTAGGCGATGCGACCGAGGTCGAACTCACCGAAGTGCTCGAGGGCGAAGTCGAAGATGCGCGGATCGGGTTTGGCCACACCGACCACGTGACTGTCGACGATGACCCTGACCTCGACGTGCTCGCCCGGACCGGCCTGGCACACGCCGGCTCGGCGGAGGAGTTCGGCGATCTGACCACTGGCGTTGCTGACGATGCCCATCGGCACGCCCGCCGCCGACAGCGCCTTCAACGCGGACACGCTCTCGGGGATCGGCCACCGCCACGTCCAGCCGTTTCGAGTGTGTTCGAGCACGTACGAGGCGAGTTGGCGTTCGTGGTCGGGGACGCCCAAGGCCGCCACGTAGGCGTCGTTGTACGGGCTCCAGTCGTGCTCGGCCGCACCGGCTGCGCTCTTCGCGGCCATCCCGGCGTAGTGGGCTCGACGATGCGCACCGACCGACGGGTCGCCACCGTGTTCGTCGAGCAGAGGGCCGAGGATCCGGGGGTCGGGGAGGAGGAAGATCCCCCCGACGTCGAAGAGGAGGGCGTCGAATTGCGGCTGCGGCACCGCCCCAACCTAACGGTCGGGCCTAACCTTGGCCCGTGCGCAGCCCCCGTGACTTCTTCAAGCCCCTCGCCATCGGAGCCCCCGAGCCCGTCCGCGAGATCCCGTTCCGCCCGAGCCGTGTCATCCACTTCTTCCCGCCCCACGTCGAGAAGCTGACCGCCAAGCTGCCGGAGATCGTCCCGACCACCGACATCATCCTCGGCAACCTCGAGGACGCCATCCCGATGGCCGACAAGGAGGCCGCCCGTGCCGGTCTCGTGAAGGTCGGGCAGACCGTCGACATGGGGTCGACCCAGTTCTGGACGCGCATCAACAGTCTCGACTCACCGTGGGCGCTCGACGACCTCTGCACGCTCGTGCCCGCCATCGGCGACAAGCTCGACGTGATCATGGTCCCCAAGGTCGAGGGCCCGGAGGACATCCACTACGTCGACCGGCTGCTCGCCCAGCTCGAGGCCAAGGCAGGCCTGCGCCGTCCGTTGCTCATCCACGCCATCCTCGAGACGGCCCGTGGCGTCGCCAACATCGAGGCGATCTGCGCCGCGTCGCCGCGCATGCAGGGCCTCTCGCTCGGCCCGGCCGACCTCGCCGCCAACCGCCGGATGAAGACCACTCGCGTCGGTGGTGGCCACCCCGACTACGTCGTCCGTGTCGACCCGCCCGCTGGCGCCGACGGGCCGCAGTACGACGCACCGCGCGCCGTCTACCAGCAGGACCTGTGGCACTACACGCTCGCCCGCATGGTCGACGCCTGCGTCACCTTCGGGCTCCTCCCCTTCTACGGCCCGTTCGGCGACATCAAGGACACGGTCGCGTGCGAGGACCAGTTCCGCAACGCCTACCTGCTCGGGTGCGTCGGGGCCTGGAGCCTGCACCCGGTCCAGATCGACATCGCCAAGAAGGTCTTCAGTCCGCGTCCCGACGACGTCCGCCAGGCGCAGCGTGTGATCGACGCGATGGGCGACGGCACCGGCGCCATCATGCTCGACGGGAAGATGGAGGACGACGCCTCGGTCAAGCAGTGCAAGGTCGTCGTCGAACTCGCCCGACAACTCGCCGCCCGCGACCCCGAACTCGCCGCCGCCTACGGATTCTGAGGACCCGACGATGACCGCATCCACCCTCCGCCCGCGCCGTTCGGCCCTCTACATGCCCGCCGCCAACGAGCGGGCGCTCGAGAAGGCCAAGACCATCGCTGCCGACGCGATCATCTTCGACCTCGAAGACGCCGTCGCTCCTGACGCGAAGGAGGTCGCTCGTGCCAATGCAGTGGCCGCAGCATCGAGCGGCGAGTACGGCCATCGCGAACTCACGATCCGGTGCAACGGACTCGACACGCCGTGGGGCCTCGACGACCTCCGCGCCGCAGCCACGTCGGGTGCGTCGGCCGTCGTCATCCCCAAGGTCGGTTCGGTCTCGTACCTCGACCAGGTCAGCGACGTGCTCGACAGTGCGGGTGCTCCGGCCGCGATGCGGATCTGGGCGATGGTCGAGACTCCGACCGCCGTGTTCGACGTCCGTGCGCTCGCCCACCACCCTCGCGTCTCCGTGCTCGTGATGGGCACGAACGATCTCGCCCGCGAGCTGCGCGCCCAGTTGGGCACTGCCGGTCGCCATCCGCTCGTGCCCCACCTCGCCACGGCGCTCGCTGCCGCACGCGAAGCCGACATCGACATCCTCGACGGAGTGTTCAACGACGTGAAGGACCTCGACGGGTTCCGCGCCGAGTGCGTGCAGGGGTTCGAGATGGGCTTCGACGGCAAGACCTTGATCCATCCCGGTCAGGTCGAGCCGTGCAACGACGTGTGGGCGCCGAGTGCCGACGACGTCGAGAACGCGCGGGCACTGATCGCCACGTTCGAGGCTGCCCTCGCCGAGGGCAAGGGTGTGGTCACCCACAACGGACGGATGATCGAGAACCTCCACGTCGCCAACGCCCAGCGGGTGCTGGCCGTGGCCGACGCCATCGCCCGGCTCGCCTGACACGGAACACACGCCGGGGCACCGGCCTGGTCGCTGACCGGCCGGGTCAGCCCTTCCAGACGCTCGTCGCGCCCGAGTGGCCGACGCGATAGACCACGACCGTGGCGACGATCGCGGCGACGACGGTGGCAACCGCCATGACGGTGTGCACGAGACCGGGCCGCTGCAACACCCGCGACGCCCGCTCGGCTCCGACGCGTCGGGCCCACCACGCCTGTCCCACCCAGAGGGCGAGGAGCACGGCGAACACCGCGACAGCGGCCTCCGCCCCCTCGCCCATCTCGGCGTGGTCGTGGAGCGCCGCCGAGATCGCCCGGCCCGACGACCGGATGCCCTCCTCGAGTTCCTCGCCCGATCCGGCAGCGAGGAAGGTGCCGGCGACAGCGATGCCCACCACCACGGTCACCGCCACCCACAACCTGTCGAACCACGAGCGCCGCAGCGCCATCACCACGACGCCCAGCATCGCAAGGGGGACGAGTGCGACAGGGATGTGGACCATCAGAGGGTGGGCCGGCAGGCCGCCGAGGGTGTCCATCGAGATGTCTCCTGTGTGGTCGTGACTCCGGTCAGGGAGCCGAGAGGAAGTCCATGAGGTCGGCGACCTCCTGGTCGGTGAGGCCGCCGAACCCCTCCATGCGGCCCTTCCCGTAACGGATGGTCATCTCCAACCGCGCCGGACCGAGGGTGGCGATCCGGACCGAGTCGAGGGCCGGAGCATCGGTCTTGCCCGAGCGGTCGACGGCATGACACCGCGAGCACGACCGCACGTAGACCAGTTCGCCCGGGTCCATCATGGAGGTGGCGCCCCCGGCACCGGACGCACTGGCCGACCCTTCTGCAGGAGCGCAGGCCGACAGCGAGACCGATGCCGCGAGCGACACCACGAGAGCGCCGACGAGTGGGAGGGAGACCCGACGACGTGTCATGGGATGAGTATGCATACCCCGGCAGGTATCCCCTAGGGCCCTTGGTCCCCTCCCCACCCTTCCGATGAGAGATGAGTGTCCCCAGCGACCCCATCTCTCATCGCAGCCGAACCGTGTTCCTTCCGATGAGAGATGAGGTCGCCACAGCCACTCATCTCTCATCGGAGGGGGAATGTTGTACGGGTACAAAGGGCAGTCTGTACGCCTCGTGCGGGAACGAATACGATGCTCGCCATGAGCGTCCTCGACACCCACCCCGCCGATGCCTTCGCCTCCGATCGCGCCCACGTCTTCCACTCGTGGAGCGCCCAAGGCGCCCTCAACCCCGTCGTGGTCGAGCGAGCGCTCGGCAGCCACTTCTGGACCCAGGACGGCACCAAGTACCTCGACTTCTCGAGCCAGCTCGTCAACGTCAACATCGGCCACCAGCACCCCAAGCTCGTGGCGGCGATCCAGGAGCAGGCCGGTCGGCTCTGCACCATCGCCCCGTTCCACGCCAACGACGCCCGCAGCGAGGCTGCCCGCCTGATCTCCGAGGTCGCCAACAACGGCAACCCCGCCAGCGACCTCAACATGGTGTTCTTCACCAACGGCGGTGCCGAGGCCACCGAGAACGCCGTCCGCATGGCTCGCCTGCACACCGGCCGCTTCAAGGTCCTGAACCACTACCGCAGCTACCACGGCGCCACCAACGGTGCGATCACCCTCACGGGCGACCCGCGCCGCTGGCCGAGCGAGCCCGGCATGCCCGGTGTCGTCAAGTTCTGGGGCCCCTACGCCTACCGCAGCGCCTTCCATGCCGCCGACGAGGCCGAGGAAGCCCAGCGGGCACTCCAGCACCTCGACGACGTGCTGATGGTCGAAGGCGCCCACACCGTGGCCGCCATCATCATCGAGACCGTCGTCGGCACCAATGGCATCCTCGTTCCGCCGCCCGGCTACCTCGAGGGAATCCGCGAGCGGTGCGATCGCCACGGGATCATGATGATCTGCGACGAGGTCATGGCCGGTTTCGGTCGCTGCGGCGAGTGGTTCGCCTTCCAGAAGTGGGGCGTGGTCCCCGACCTGGTGTGCTTCGCCAAGGGCGTCAACTCGGGGTACCTGCCCCTCGGTGGCGTGGTCATCAGCGACAAGGTGTCGGCCACGTTCCGCGACCGCGCCTTCCCCGGCGGCCTCACCTACTCGGGCCATCCGTTGGCCTGCGCCTCGGCCGTGGCCAGCATCAACATCTTCAAGGAAGAGGGCATCATCGAGCATGCCCGCTCGCTGGGCGCCGACGTCATCGCCCCCGGCCTCGAGAAGCTGATGGCGAACCACCCGAGCGTGGGTGAGGTCCGTGGCCTCGGCGTGTTCTGGGCCGTCGAACTGGTCACCGATCGCGCCACCCGCTCGCCGCTGGTGCCCTACAACGCCGCCGGTGCCGATGCGAAGCCGATGACCGAGTTCGCCACGGCCTGCAAGTCGAAGGGTCTGTGGCCCTTCACCCACTTCAACCGTACCCACGTGTGCCCGCCGTGCACCGCCAGCGTCGACGAGGTCGAGGAAGGCCTCGCCATCCTCGACGAGGCGCTGACGGTGGCCGACCAGTACTACGTCGGCTGACCCGACCACCGGCGGCCGGTGAACCGGCGCGCACCCCTGCGTCACCCTGCCCGCCATGGACATCACCACCCTCGATCGTCGACTGCAACAGCACGTCGACCTGCTCCTCGAGAACGGTTGGCAACCGGCCGACCTCGCGCACTTCGCCCGTCGTGGCGGGAACGTCCGCGACTCACGCCTGATGGTCGGCCTGATCGCTCGACACTCCCGATCCCACGACGCCCCTGGTCGTGCGCCCGACGAGTGGCTCGGGCAACTCGTCGACCTCGGCGTCCTCGACCGGCCGACACTCGGGCTCACCGGCGGGCACGGCACCGTCCTCGCGGCGTGGGGCAAGGTCGAACGCCTGCACCCCGACGACCTCGCGGATGCCGCGCTCGACATCGACGACCTCCTCCGACGCGCTCCGCGACTCCCCGTCACGCTCGCTCCCCCGTCGACGTGGCCCACCTCGAACAAGGGAGCCAGCCGTCCGACCACCCCTGTCGCGACGGTCACCGCCGACGAGGTCGATGCCAAGGCGCTGCGGACGATCCGGGCCCTGTTGGCCAAGGCCGAGTCGACCGAGTTCGAGGCCGAGTCCGAATCGTTCATGGCCAAGGCGCAGGAGTTGATGACCCGCCACAGCATCGATCTCGCCGTCCTTGCCGCCGCCGCACACGGTCACACCGCCCTTGGAGTCGAGTCGCGCCGGGTGCACGTCGAGAACCCCTACGCCGACGAGAAGGCCGTGCTGCTGCACGTGATCGCCGAGGCCAACGGCGCCAAGGCCGTCTGGATGCCCGACGTGGGCATCGCCACCGTGATGGGAGACCCGGTCGATCTCCGCCTCACCGACGTGATGTTCACCTCGCTGCTCCTCCAGGCGCAACGCTCCAGTGCCGAGGTCACCGGGGCCGCTCGCGAGCGCCGCTCCCCCCGCTTCCGGCGGGCGTTCTTCCTCGCCTTCGCCAGTCGGGTCGGCGAACGTCTCGAGGAGAGCCGGCGTGTCGCCACGGTCGAGGCCGAGCGCGAGTACGGCTCGACCCTCGCACCGGTGCTCGCTCGCAAGGCCCAGGCAGTCGAGGAGGCCTACCGGGCCGCGTTCCCCGACGCGGTGACGCGCGAGCGTCGCACCGTCGACGCCGCCGGGTGGCACGCCGGGCGTGACGCCGCAGATCGGGCCGACATCGGGGCGGGGACTAGCCTTCCTCCTCGGTGACACCGACATGAGCGACGCCACACCCCACCTCGCGCGGCCCCGGCCGCCGCTCCTCGATCCGGTTGCGGCCACACGTCGCTTCGAGGACGTGCTCGACGCGCTGCGTGACGCTGTCGTGGTGTTCGAGCCACTGCGCGACGCCGACGGCACCGTCGACGACGCACGCATCGTCTACTGGAACTCCGCCGCCTCACGGATCTACCGCGCCCGGATCATCGAGCCGGCGCTCGCCGGGCACACGCTGCGGCAGATCAACCCGAACACGATCGAGATCATGATCGAACACCTGAGGGCCGCCGCAGGTGGCGCCCCTCAGGTCCAGACCATGGACAACACCTCGGGCCGGTTCTCCGGGGCACTCTTCCGGTACGGCCAGGCTCTGTGGCTCCCCACCGACGAGGGCGTCGTGGTGATGGTCGTGCAGGACCTGAGTGAAGAACTCGCCGCCATGCTCGACATCGAACGGGCCGACACGTTCCGACGAGCCATCGTCGACACGGTCCGCGACCCGGTGATCGTCTGGGAGCGCGCTCTCGACGGATCGATCCTCGCCACCGAAGCCAACGCCGCAGCCGCACGGTGGCTCGACAAGCCCACACCGTGTGGCCCCGAGAGCCTGATGATCGATCCGGCGCACATCGACCAGCTCCGGATCGACATCGACCAGGCCACGCACGCCAACAGCGTGGTGCAGCGGACGGTGGCACTCGCCACACAGAACGCCGACGATCCAGCCGTGGCTCGGCTCGTGCACTCGCCCCTGCCCGGCTCGATGGTCTTCACCCAGTTCATCGACGTCACCGAGGAGTTGCGCCAGTCACTCGAGTTCGCCCGGCGACTGCGGATCGATGACGACACCGGACTTCTGAACCGGATCGGTTTCGAGGAGACCCTGTCCGACCACCTCTCGGCCGGGTACGACCAACTCGTCGTGCTGGCCGTCCAGTTCGAGCAACTCGAATCGGTCGAGCAACGACTCGGTCTCGCCGCGGTCGGCGAGGTGCTGACCACCGTCGCCCTCGCGCTCCAGGAACTCGTACCCAACGCCCTCGCCATCGGTCGTGTCGCCTACGGCACCTTCGCCTGCGTGGTCGCCACCAACGACCCACGACGCCGTTGGCAGCGGATCGCCCCGTCGATCGACGATCGCTTCGCGATGCCGGTGGCCGTCGCCGGTCTCCAACTCCACCTCGGCGCCACGATCGGGATCGCCTCGGGCGAGCACGGCCAGACCGACGCAGCGGCCCTTCTGCGCAGGGCGCGCCTGGCTGCCGGCGAGGCCCGGTCGCGTGCGCACTCCACGGCGGTCTGGGAGGAGGCGATGGAAGATCGGCATCCCGAGCGGATCGAGATCCTCGGCGACGTCAGCCGGGCTCTCGACGGCGACGAGTTCACGATGCTCTTCCAACCCAAGGTCACCACCGACGGTTCGCTCCACGGCGCCGAGGCGCTCGTGCGGTGGCACCACCCCACGAAGGGCATGATCTCACCGGCCGACTACATCGAGTTCGTCGAGGAATCGACCCTCGTCTCCCGGTTCACCAAGGTCACCCTCGAAGCGGCGCTCGATGCATGGCACAAGTCGGGACTCCCCGGTCGGGTCGCCGTCAACATCCCGGCCAGCATGCTGTCCGATCCGGCCCTCTGCGACATCGTCGACGAGGTCATCGTCGCGACGGTGTGCCCGACCTTCAAGGTGGCTCTCGAGATCACCGAGCGCGGAGTGCTCGAGTCGAATCCGCACGTCGACCACAACATCGAGACTCTCCGAGGCCGCGGGATCGCCATCTCGATCGACGACTTCGGCACCGGCGGATCGTCGCTGACCTATCTCCGCCGTGTCGCCCTCGACGAGGTCAAGATCGACCGGCAGTTCATCAGCGCCCTCGACGCCGACGTGGTCAACCGCGCCATCGTCGGGGCAGTCGTCGGGATCGCCCGCACACTCGCCTTCGAGGTCGTCGCCGAGGGCGTCGAGACCCATGCCGAACTCGCCGCGGCTCGCGAGCTCGGCTGCACGGTCTTCCAGGGGTACGGCATCGCTCGTCCACTGGCGCTCGACGACCTCCGCCGACGTGTCGGCGACGACGGGCTGCTCCACCCACCGCAGAGGTGACCGAGCCGGTCGACCCACCCGTCGGGTCGGTCAGACCTACGTCGCAGACCGCACGGTGAAGTAGACGCCCACGAGCGCCACGGCGAGGCCGACGAGCGCGAGAACGCCGAGACGCTCACCGAAGAGCACAGCACCCTCAAGGGTGCTCAGTGCCGGCGTCAGGAAGAACAGGCTGCTCACGCGGGCTGCAGCATGGCGCTGGAGGAGCCACAGCATGATGAGCACGGCCGCGATCGAGAGGATCCCCACGGCCCAGGCCAGTGCGAACCAGGCCCGCGGAGTGCTGGAGAACTCGAACCCCTCGTAGAGCCAGACGGCGGCGAACAGCGCCATCGACGACGACGCGTACTGCACGGCTGTCCCGCGCAACAGCGGCATCCGGAGGCCGTGGCGACGCTGGACGAGGGTGCCGAGCGACATGCCGAGCACGCTCACCCCGGCGGCGATCAACGCTCCGGTCCCCACACCGGCAACACCGGCGCGCATCCGGTCGATGACGACGACCACCACACCGACGAATCCGAGCCCGACCCCCATCCACTGACGCCTCTCCATCCCCTCGCCGAGCGCGAAGCGGGCCGAGAGCGTGGTGATCACCGGATGCAGTCCGGCGATGAGAGCGCCGACACCCGAGGGCATGCCCCAACTCACGGCGAGGAACACGCCGCCGAGGTAGACCGCATGCATCCCGAGTCCGGAGACGGCCGCCCAACCCACGCCACGCCCGTCGATCGACGGCGCAGAGGTGAGCGCGGCCACGAGCCAGAGCACGGCTGCGGCGATGGCCGTCCGCACGGCGAGGAAGGTGAGCGGACCGACGTCGTCGGTCGCGTACCGCGCGACGACGAACCCCGTGCTCCAGAGCACGACGAACAAGAACGGGGCGCCTGCGACGAGGAGGCCCGACGCGCGAGAAGGGCGGGCCGCCGAAGCGACCCGCCCTTCAGAGCGCGGTTGACCGGAGTCGGTCAGACGCCACCCTCGGTCGGGGTGACCTCGATGGGGGCCCAGCCCTCACCGAAGATGTCGACACCCTCGGCCTCGAGAAGCGCGTGGGCCGCGGTCACGATGTCGTTGGTGTACGCCTCGGCATCGGGAGCCTTGGTCAGCACGGTGCTGCCCTCGAGGTTCTTGGTCTCCTGCGAGAGGGTCGCGGTACGGGTCCACGCCGCCTCGTCGATGAAGCCCACGCCACCGGCCGCCGGCCAGATGAGCTTGTTGACTTCGTTCATCTGCCAGGTCTGGTGACCCAGGCCGAGGGCCGAGCCGAGACCGGTGACGAGCTCGGCGCACGCCGCGGTGTTGTCACGGCAGTACGCCCAGCCCTGCAGCGAGGCAGCGACGAAGCGGACGGCGGTGTCGTAGTACGCGGCATCGCCGAGGCGAGCACCGTCGGCCCAGATGGCATCCTGCAGCATGCCGACGCCCTCGGCCTCGTAGGAGATGACGTTGAAGTCCTCCGGGGTGTACAGCGCGCCGGTGGCCGGGTTGATGGCCTCGAGCACCTGTGCGTACTCGTTGTAGGTCATCGCCTCGGCAGCGTCGATGTCGCCCTCGAGGAGGCCGACCATGTCGAACTGCTGAGCCACGTTCTCGACGCTGGCCGGGTCGATGCCGGCCTTGGTCATGGCGGCGAAGACCTCGAACTCGTTGCCGTAGCCCCAGTTGCCGATCTTCTTACCGGCGTAGTCGGCCGAGCTGGTGATGCCCTTGTCCTTGAACGACACCTGGAGGGTGCCCGAACGCTGGAACACCTGGGCGATGTCGACGATGTTGGCACCGGCCTCGCGGCTGGCGAGCGCCTTGGGCACCCACGAGATGGCGAAGTCGGCATCACCGTTGGCGAGCACCGTCTGCGGGACGATGTCGACGGCACCCTCGAGGATCGTCACGTCGAGGCAGTGCTCGGCGTAGAAACCCTGTTCGATGGCGGCGTAGTAGCCGGCGAACTGGGCCTGGGTGACCCACTGGAGCTGGAGCTTCACCGGAGTGGGCTCGGTGCACTCCTCGGCGGGAGTGGTCTCCGCCGGGGTCGTCTCCGCCGGGGTGGTCTCCTCGACCGCGGCGGTGGTCTCGACGGCGGCCTCGGTGGTGGTGCTCTCCTCGTCGCTGCCGCACGCGGCGGCCACGAGTGAGAGGGCGAACACCGCTGCGAGAGCGCCCTTGAACCTCTGGTTCCTCATTGTTTTCCTCCCCCTTCGGGCGGGTACCCGACAGGCTTGTGACGTCGACGGACTCATGTATCCGCCCGACGAGAATGTGCGGAGCCGCGGCGTGCGGCGACCGTCTCCAGGATGATGGAGATCACGTAGAACCCGAGACCGAGCAGGCAGGCTCCGGCCACGTAGGCCCAGCCGACCGCGTTCTTCGAGTTCGCGATGTTGCTGCTGATGCGGCTCCCGAGACCGTTCTGGGCTCCGCCGAAGTACTCGCTGACGTAGGCGTAGATGACCGACAGCGGTGCCGCGATCCGCAGCGCGGTGAACAGGTACGGGATGGCGTTGGGGACGCGCACCTTGCGCATCACCTGCCACCCCGAGGCGGCGTAACTCCGCATCAGTTCGGCGTGGATCGGCGCCACCTGGCGCAGACCCTTGGCGACGTTGACCAGCACGACGAAGAAGACGACGAGCGTGACCATCAGCCGCCGCGGGACCTCGCTCGTGGTGGAGAACATGTTGTTGAACACCGACACGAGCACGAACGCCGGGATCGCGTTGATCGCGATCGACATCGGCATGACCAGTTCGTCGAGCAACGAGAACTGCGAGAGCAGGAAGGCGACCACGATGCCGGCGATCGCCCCGAAGAGCATCCCGAACGCAGCGTTCGTGCCCGAGACCCGCATGGCCTCCCAGATGTTCGACCAGTTGTCGACGAACTCGCGGTAGATGTCGCTCGGCGCCACCAGGAAGTACGGCTTGAGGTCGAGCCCGCGCACCAGCCCCTGCCAGACGAGCAGCATCAGCACGCCGAAGGCGAGCGGAGGCCAGATCGAGGCGAGCGAGCGGGTACGCATCAGCGGTCCTCGATCCCCCGTGCGACGGCGAGGCCTGCTTCGATCCCGCGCAGAGCCTCACGCACCTCGGTGATCTTCGAATAGAAGACGGCGTCCTCGCGGGTGTCGTCGTTGCGGCCGCCACCGAGCGGGACGTCGATGATCTCGGTGATCCGGCCGGGCCGGGGCGACATCACGACGACCTTGGTGCTGAGGTACACGGCTTCGGGGATGCTGTGGGTGACGAACACGACCGTGGTGTGAGTCTCGGCGCAGATCCGGAGCAGCTCGGCCTGCATGTGCTCGCGCGTCATCTCGTCGAGGGCACCGAAGGGCTCGTCCATGAGCAGGAGCGGGGGGTGTGCGGCGAGGGCGCGAGCGATCGCGATGCGCTGCTGCATGCCGCCCGACAACTGCCACGGCATGTGCTGGGCGAACTCGGGGAGCTTGACGAGCTCGAGCATCTCCTGGGCGCGGGCACGGCGCTTGGCACGATCCCAGCCCTTGAGCTCGAGGGGCAGTTCGATGTTCTTGCTCACCGTGCGCCAGTCGAACAGGCCGGCCTGCTGGAAGGCCATCCCGTAGTCCTGGTCGAGCCGCGCCTGCTTGGCCGGCTTGCCGTTGACGCGGACCTCGCCCGCCGACGGATCGGTGAGGTTGGCGATCAGGCGCAGCAAGGTGCTCTTGCCGCAGCCCGACGGGCCGATGAGCGAGACGAACTCGCCCGGAGCGATGGTCAGGTCGATGTCGACGAGGGCGTCGACCTGACTCGGCTTGCCGGCGTTGAAGATCTTCTTCAGGCCGCTGATCTCGACGGCGTCGACAGTGCTCACGCCTCGACCTCCTTGGGACGGTTCCTCATCACCACGATCTCGGCGAGCGACACCATCCCGGCCATGACCAGACCGAGGAAGGCAGCGCCGAGGACGGCGGTGTACACGATGGCAGGGTCGCTCGTCGTGGCCCGACCGAACTCGATCACGAGTCGACCGATGCCACCGCGCAGACCGGTGGAGATCTCGCTGACCACCACGCCGATCACCGAGCCGGCCGCGCCGAGCTTGAGGGCAGGCACCATGAAGGGCACGGCCGAGGGGAAGCGCAGAGTGAAGAGCGTGCGCCGCCACGGAGCGGCGTACGAGTCCATCAGCTCGAGCGACGACGCCGAGGGCGACTGCAGACCGCGCAGCGTGCCGACGGCGATCGGGAAGAACGTCAAGAAGGCGCCGAGCACCGACGCCGAGAGCCATCGCGGCCACTCCCACCCGAAGAGCTGGAGCTTGCCGCCCCAGCTGACGACCAGCGGGGCGAGGGCGATGAGCGGAACGGTCTGGGAGATCACGAGGTACGGAAGGATGGCGCGCTCGGCGATCCGGAGCCGACACATCACGACGGCCAGCAACACCCCCGCGACCAGCCCCATGCCGAACCCGGCGAGCACGAGTCGCAACGAGAACCAGACACCCTTGAGCACGACCGAGAACACCGTCTCGTCGCTCCCGCGGTTGATCGGATCGCTGAAGCGGCTAAGGATGTCGGAGATGTGCGGCATCACACGATCCTTGGCACGCGGCAGCACCTTCCAGCCGAAGAGCTGGCCACCGTCCTGAGGGCCGACGAGCTTGTAGCCCTCCCACAACGTCGCCACCAGGACGATGGCGAGCACGAACATCAGCGAGCGCCGCGACCGGCGATACCAGGCACGCTGACGGCGCGGGACGAGGGTGGTGACAGCACTCATGACGGCAGCCCGCACCCTACGTCGCCCGTGTGTCGGCCATGTGAATCGCACGTCACGATCAAGAGCCCCCCAGCCCGTCGCACGTCGTCAGGACTTCGCCCGGACGTGGTCGGCGATGGCAGGCATGACCTTCTCGCCGTACGCCTGAAGGGTGTGGTCCTTGTCGTCGTGCTGCAGGTAGATCGCGAACTGGTCGACGCCGAGATCCTTGAGCTGCTTCATCCGCTCGACGTGGGTCTCGACCGGGCCCACGATGCAGAAGCGGTCGACGATCTCGTCGGGGACGAACGTGGTGTGGCTGTTGCCCGCCTGACCGTGCTCGTTGTAGTCGTATCCCTGACGACCCTTGATGTAGTCGGTGAGCGCCTGGGGCACCGCTCCACCACCGTCGCCGCCGTACCGCTCGACGATGTCGGCGACGTGGTTGCCCACCATCCCGCCGAACCAGCGGCACTGCTCGCGCCCGTGGGCCAGGCCCTCGGGAGTCCCGTCGGTGACATAGGCCGGAGCCGCCACGCAGATCGTGATCGAGTCGGGGTCGCGACCGACCGCAGCCGCCGCCTCTCGGACCGAGCGGATCGTCCACTCGGCGATCGAGAGGTCGGCCAACTGCAGGATGAAGCCATCGGCGACCTCGCCGGTGAGGGCGAGGGCCTTGGGACCGTACGCCGCCACCCACACTTCGAGCTCGCTCTTGGACGCCCACGGGAAGCGGATCTCGCTGCCCTTGTAGTCGGCGCTCCGGCCGTTGCCGAGTTCGCGGATCACGCCGATGCTCTCGCGCAGCGTGGCCAGCGTGGTGGGCTTGCCGTTGGTGAGGCGCACCGCCGAATCGCCGCGACCGATACCGCACACGGTGCGGTTGCCGAACATCTCGTTGAGCGTGGCGTAGGTGCTCGCTGTGACCGTCCAGTCGCGGGTCGCCGGGTTGGTCACCATCGGCCCGACGATGACGTTGCGCGTCTCGGCCAGGATCTGGCTGTAGATCACGTACGGCTCCTGCCACAGGATGTGGCTGTCGAAGGTCCACACATAGGTGAACCCGTACGCCTCGGCCGCCTTCGCGAGGTCGACGACCCGGCGTGACGGCGGCGTGGTCTGCAGGACGACACCCAGTTCCATGTGTTGCTCTTCTCTCCGGCTTCGGCGGTGGCTTCGATGTGTCGGTCGGGGCGACCGGTCAGCGGTTCTGCGGGAACCCGAGGTCGACCTTGCTCGAGCGGGGGTCGGGCCAACGGCTGGTGACCACCTTCGAGCGGGTGTAGAAGTTGATGCCCTCGGGGCCGTACATGTGCTGGTCGCCGAACAGGCTGGCCTTCCAACCGCCGAAGCTGTAGTAGCTGACCGGCACCGGGATCGGCACGTTGATGCCGACCATGCCGACCTGCACGTCGAACTGGAACTGACGAGCGGCTCCACCGTCGCGGGTGAAGATCGCGGTGCCGTTGCCGAACTGGTTGGCGTTGATGAGGGCGAGGCCGTCGTCGTAGCCCTTGACGCGCACGACCGTGAGCACCGGGCCGAAGATCTCGTCGTCGTAGCACCGCATGCCGGGCTTGGCGTGGTCGATGAGGCTCGGATTGAGGAAGAAGCCGTCGGCCGGGACGTTCTGCGTGCCGTCGACCACGAGGACTGCGCCCTCGCCGGCCGCGCCGTCGACGTAGCCCTTGACCTTGTCGCGGTGCTCGCCGGTGATCAGCGGGCCCATCTCGTTGCCGTCGTCGCTGGCCGGACCGACCTTGATGGCCGGGATGCGGTCCTTGATCTTGCCGACCAGCTCGTCGGCGATCGAGTCGCTGGCGAGCACGACCGAGATGGCCATGCAGCGCTCGCCGGCCGAGCCGTAGGCCGCGCTGACGACCGCGTCGGCCGCCATGTCGAGGTCGGCATCGGCGAGCACCAGCATGTGGTTCTTGGCGCCGCCGAGGGCCTGGACGCGCTTGCCGTTCTTGGTGCCGGTCTCGTAGATGTACTTGGCGATCGGGGTGCTGCCGACGAACGAGACGGCCTGCACGTCGGGGTGATCGAGGAGACGGTCGACGGCGGTCTTGTCGCCGTGGACGATGTTGAAGCAGCCGTCGGGCAGACCGGCCTGCTTGAGCAGCTCGGCGATGAACATCGGGGCGCTCGGGTCCTTCTCGCTCGGCTTGAGCACGAAGGTGTTGCCGGTAGCCAACGCGTTGGCGAACATCCACATCGGGACCATGCCGGGGAAGTTGAACGGCGTGATGCCGGCCACGACACCGAGGGGCTGACGGATGTTGTAGACGTCGACACCACCGGCCGCCTGCTCGCTGTAGCCACCCTTGAGGAGCTGCGGGACGCCGCACGCGAACTCGATGTTCTCGAGGCCGCGGGCGACCTCGCCGAGAGCGTCGGAGAGGACCTTGCCGTGCTCCTTGCTGATGAGACGGGCGATCTCCTTGCGGTTCGCGTCGACCAGCTCGCGCATGCGGAACATGATCTCGGCGCGACGCGAGAGGCTCGTGGCGCGCCAGGCCGGGAAGGCGGCCTTGGCGACGGCGACGGCGTGATCGACCTCGGCGACGGAGGCGAAGTCGACACTCGCCTGCTGCTGGCCGGTGGCCGGGTCGAAGACGACGCCGGAGCGGCCCGAGGTGCTCTCGACGACCTTGCCGTCGATCCAGTGACTGATGCGGTTCATGGGATGTCCTTGCTGGGAGAGATGGGGAGTGGGTGGGGTGTTCGGGGATCGGGGGTCAGACGAGGTACTGCGAGAGTCCGCGCTTGATGTACTGGCCATGGCCCTTGCGACCGTGGAAGGCGTCGTTCTCGACGACGACCATGCCGCGGCTGAGGACGGTGTCGACCTTGCCGTCGATCACCCAGCCCTCCCATGCGCTGTGGTCCATGTTCATGTGGTGCTTGTCGTTGATACCGATCTTGGTCTTCTGGTTCGGGTCCCAGACGACGACATCGGCATCGGCGCCGGGGGCGATGATGCCCTTGCGCGGGTACATGCCGAACATGCGCGCCGGGGTGGTGCAGCAGGTCTCGACCCAGCGCTCGAGGCTGATCTCGCCGTTGACGACACCCTGGTACAGCAGTTCCATGCGGTGCTCGACGCCACCGATGCCGTTGGGGATCGCGGCGAAGTTGCCGAGGCCGAGTTCCTTCTGGTCCTTGAAGCAGAACGGGCAGTGGTCGGTGCTGACGATGGCCAGCTCGTTCATCCGCAGGCCCTTCCAGAGGTCGCCCTGGTGGCCGTGACCCATCTGACCGATGTGGTGCGGGTCGTGATCGCGGCTGCGCACCGGCGTGCTGCAGACCCACTTGGAGCCTTCGAAACCGGGCTGGCCGAGGGTCTCCTCGAGCGTCAAGTAGAGGTACTGCGGGCAGGTCTCAGCGAAGACGTTGCGGCCGTGATGACGGGCAGCGGCCACCTCGTTGAGGGCGTCACCGGCACTCATGTGCACGATGTAGAGCGGCACGTTGCCGGCCACATGGCTGAGCACGATGGCGCGGTGGGTGGCCTCGGCCTCGAGCGGCGAGGGCCGGGTGTAGCTGTGGTACTTCGGGTCGGTCTCGCCGCGAGCGAGTGCCTGCTGGACGAGGACGGCGATGGCGATGCCGTTCTCGGCGTGCATCATGATCATCGCCCCGCAGTCGGCCGCGGTCTGCATCGCCTTCAGGATCTGACCGTCGTCGCTGTAGAACACGCCCGGGTAGGCCATGAACAGCTTGAAGCTGCTGATGCCCTCGTGTTCGGTGAGGTACTTCATCGCCTTCAGTGACTCGTCGTCGACGCCGCCGATGATCTGGTGGAAGGCGTAGTCGATGGAGCAGTTGCCCTCTGCCTTGCGATGCCACTCGGCGAGTCCCTCGTGGACGTTCTCGCCGTAACGCTGCACGGCCATGTCGACGATGGTCGTGGTGCCACCCCACGCCGCGGCGTTCGAGCCGGTCTCGAACGTGTCGCTGGCGAAGGTGCCGCCGAAGGGCAGCTCCATGTGCGTGTGCACGTCGATGCCACCGGGGATGACGTACTTGCCGGCCGCGTCGATGACACGGTCGCACCCCTCCTCCGTGAAGTAGCCGGGTGCGCCGAGTGCGGTGATGGTCTCACCGGTGATGAGCACGTCCTGCTCGATCACGCCGGTGGTCGAGACGACCTTGCCGTTCTTGACGAGGATGGTGGCCATGGTTCCCCCTGGATGGCGAATGGAATGGGTGTGGTGAGTCTGCGACGGGAGCGGCGCCCGGGTCAACGGGCGACGAGCTCGTCGTACGCGTCGGGGCGACGGTCGCGGTAGAACGCCCAGCGGTCGCGGACGGTGCGGATCTTGTCCATGTCGAGGTCGCGAACGATCAGCTCGGGCTTGTGGGGGTCGCCCACCTCACCGACGAACTTGCCCTCCGGGTCGACGAAGTACGACTGACCGTAGAAGTCGTTGTCGCCGAGCTCCTCGATGCCGACGCGGTTGATCGCGCCCACGTAGTAGATGTTGGCGACAGCCGAGGCCGGCTGCTCGAGACGCCACAGGTACTCGCTGAGGCCGCGGCTGGTGGCCGACGGGTTGAACACGATCTCGGCGCCGTTGAGGCCGAGCGCACGCCAGCCCTCGGGGAAGTGGCGGTCATAACAGATGTACACGCCGACCTTGCCGACCGCCGTGTCGAACACGGGGTACCCACCGGTGCCGGGGGTGAAGTAGTACTTCTCCCAGAAGCCCTTGGTCTGGGGGATGTGCTGCTTGCGGTACTTGCCGAGGTAGGTGCCGTCGGCGTCGATCACGGCGGCGGTGTTGTAGTACAGGCCGCTCTGGACGATCTCGTACATCGGGAGCACCAGCACCATGCCGGTCTCCTTGGCGAGCGCCTGGAACCGCTGGGTGGTCGGGCCGTCGGGGATCTGCTCGGTGTACGCGTAGTACTCCGGCTCCTGGACCTGACAGAAGTACGGGCCGTAGAAGAGCTCTTGGAAGCACATCACCTGTGCGCCCTGAGCCTTTGCGTCGTGCACCGCCTGCTCATGCTTGTCGAGCATGGCCTCCTTGGTGCCGGGCCAATCGGTCTGCAGCAGTGCTGCCCTCACGATGTTCGCCATGGGGTGATCCTAATTGTCACAACAAAGGGCGCACAATGGCAGTATTGTTACTGAACAATGAACCTCGTCGTCGACCGTGATCCGGGTGCGGGTGCCCGTGCTGCCGCTGGTGCGGGAGACGGTGTCACACCCGATCTCGTGGCCCTCCTCGTCGGCGACCTCGACGACCGCAGCGCCCGCGGCATCGCCGCAGCCGTCGGGCGGCTGATCACTGCGGGCACCCTCCGAGTGGGCGACCGTCTCCCCACCGTGCGGGCCCTCGCGAACGGCCTCGGGGTCTCGCCCACCACCGTGAGCGAGGCGTGGCAGTCGCTCGCATCGGTCGGGGCGATCGACGCCCAAGGACGGCGCGGCACGTTCGTGCGAGAGCGCACCGGTCCGCTCTCGCCCCGGCGCTACCGGCGCGTCACCGAGGGCCCCGGACACTTCGCTGTCGACCTCAGCACCGGGACCCCCGACCCGGCCCTGCTTCCCGACCTCGGTCCGGTGATCGCCCGCGTGAGCCGCCAGTCGCTCACCAGCTCGTACCTCGACCGGCCCGTGCTGCCCGAACTGGAGGAGCGCCTCCGCTGGTCGTGGCCGTTCCCTCCGGAGGAGCTCACCGTCGTCGACGGGGCCATGGATGCACTCGACCGGATCGCCGGCGTCGTCGTGCACCTCGGCGACCGCGTGGTGGTCGAGCACCCGACGTTCCCGCCGCTGCTCGACCTGCTCGACGCGCTGGGCGCCGAGGTGGTCGGCGTCGACCTCGACGAGCAGGGGATGCGGGCCGACCAGCTCGCCGACGTGCTCGGCGACGATGTCGCCGCGGTGTTCCTCCAGCCGCGGGCCCACAACCCGACGGGCATCACGCTCTCTGCGGCGCGGGCCGCCGAACTCGCCGAGGTGCTCCGACCCCATCGCGCCGTCGTCGTCGAGGACGACCACTCCGGCGACATCGCCAGCGGCGCACTCGTGAGCCTCGGCAAGTGGCTGCCCGACCGCACGGTGCACATCCGGAGTTACTCCAAGAGCCACGGCCCCGACCTCCGCCTAGCCGCGGTCGGCGGGGCGGGCGAACTCGTCAGTGCTGTCGCCAACCGGCGACTCCTCGGACCGGGCTGGAGCAGCCGGATCCTGCAGGCCGTGCTCCTCGAGATGCTCGACCACGCACCGACGATCTCGGCGGTCACGGCCGCGCGTCACCAGTACGCAGCACGTCGGCGCGAGGTGGTCGAGGCCCTGACGGCGGCCGGCGTGACCTTCACCGGCACCGACGGGATCAACCTCTGGATGCAGGTCGAGGACGAGCGGGCCGCGCTCATCACCCTGGCCGCACAGGGCATCGGCGCCGCACCCGGCGAGCCGTTCATGGTCCGACCCGACCGCCCCGCGCTGCGCGTGACCATCGGCCTGCTCGACCGCGACGTCGAGCAGGTGGCCCGACGTCTGGCCGACGCCGCCGGCACCACCCCCGCCCGCACCCCCCGCCGCTGACCCCCCCGTCTCCGATGAGAGATGAGTGGCTGTGGCGACCTCATCTCTCATCGGAGCGGAACGGATCGGCAGCGAGACCGTGTGCGATGAGAGATCGGGTCGCCAGCGACACTCATCTCTCATCGGAAGTCGGCGGCGAGAGGGTTTGGTTGCTACCGTGGCGGCCGTGGCCAGCACCGTTGCACCCGACATCACACTGCGCACCATCGGCGGCGAGGACCGTCCGTTCGAGGAGTGGGTCACGACCTTCCACCTCGCCAGCGTCGTCCTCGACCCGTACACGAACGAGAGCTCGTGGGTGCTCGGCGCGGCCACCCGCATCCTCGATGCCTTCCGTGGCGCCGACGTGCGCGTCAACCTCGTGCTGACCTGCGGCGCCGACGAGGCCCGCCAGTTCCTCGGTCCGATCGCCGACCGGTTCATGGTCTTCTGCGACGCCGACCGCTCATTCGTGCGAGGCCTCGGCGTCGAGACCCTGCCGGCCTTCGTGTTCGTCCAGGGCGATGGCACCGTCGCCGCCTCGGCCGAGGGCTGGGATCCGGCGTCGTGGCGTGCGGTCGCCAAGACCATCGCCACCAACACTTCGTGGATCGCGCCGACTATCCCGGTCGCGTCCGACCCCTCGCCCTTCCACGGCACGCCCGCCCAGGGCTGAGCGCCGGGTGCCGTTCGACGCACCCGATCTCCCCGTCGTCGACGCCGTCCCCTCGCTGAGGGAGGCTCTGCTCACGCGCTCGCGAGCAGTGCTCGTCGCACCTCCGGGCGCCGGCAAGACCACCCTCGTCCCCTTGCTGCTCCTGGAGGAGCCGTGGCTCGCCGGTCAGCGCATCGTGATGCTCGAACCCCGCCGCCTCGCCACCCGCGCCGCCGCAGTGCGGATGGCGACGTTGGCCGGCGAATCCGTCGGCGGGCTCATCGGCTACCAGACCCGCGACGAGCGGCGCATCGGTCCAGCGACGCGGATCGAGGTCGTCACCGAAGGGGTACTGACGCGCCGCCTCCAGAACGACCCGACGCTCGAGGGAGTGGGCCTCGTGGTGTTCGACGAGGTGCACGAACGCAACCTGCCCGCCGACCTCGGCCTCGCCCTCGCCCTCGACGCGCAGGAACAGGTGCGTCCCGACATGCGGATCCTCGCGATGTCGGCCACCCCCGATGTGTCGGGACTGCGGCGTGTGCTCGGTGACGACACACCCGTGGCCGAGAGCGACGGTCGGATGCATCCGGTCGAGATCGTCTGGGCGCCGATGGGTCGCAACGATCGCCCGGTCGAGGCGACGGCCGCGCTCGTCCAGCGTGCCGTGCGCGAGCAGACCGGCGACGTGCTCGTGTTCCTCCCCGGCATCGGCGAGATCCGTCGTGTGCAGCAGATCCTCGACACCACCCTTCCGCCCGACGTCGACGTCCGCCCGCTCGCCGGTGCCCTGTCGGCCGACGAGCAAGACCTCGCTCTCCAGGCCTCACCCGACGGGCGACGACGGGTCGTGCTGAGCACCGACATCGCCGAATCGTCGCTGACGGTCGACGGCGTGCGCGTCGTGGTCGATGCCGGTCTCGCGCGGGTGCCACGACTCGACACACGCACCGGGATGTCGCGGCTGGTGACGGTGTCGACGAGCCGGGCGTCGGCCGATCAGCGGGCCGGGCGAGCCGGACGTGTCGAGCCGGGCGTCGCCTATCGCCTGTGGAGCAAGCTCGAACAGGGCACGCGGCGCGCCCACCTCGAGCCAGAGATCACCCAGGTCGACCTCGCAGGGCTCGCACTCGAGTTGGCGGCCTGGGGCACCGCGGCCAGCGCTCTTCGGTGGGCCGACCCGCCGCCCGCCCGAGCGTTGCAACAGGCCGTCGAGCTGCTCCGTGCCCTCGGCGCTCTCGACTCCGAAGGACGCATCACCGAACGCGGGCTCCGCATTCTGCGACTCCCCGTCCATCCACGGCTGGCCACGATGATCGACGGGGCCGAGCACCGCGACCAGCCGCTCGCCTGCGTGCTGGCGGCGCTGCTCGACGAGCGCGACGTCTTCCGGGGGCGGCCCGACGATCTGCCGAGTGACGTGGCCCTCCGCGTGGCGGCGATCGCCGGGATCCACAGCCACGACCTCGCCGACGGACGGGATGTCCGCCGCGTGCGAGACCGGGCGACCGACCTGATGCGCCGTGCCGGGATCAGCGGGTCGCTGGGCGACGTCGAGCCCGCCCGCTGCGGACCCGTCCTCGCTCTCGCGTATCCCGACCGCATCGCCGTGCGACGCGGGCAACCGGGTCGGTTCCAGCTGCGCGGTGGATCGGCAGCGATCGTCCCCCCAACCGACACGCTGGCGAACGAACACTTCGTGGTGGCGGCCGACCTCGACGGCAAACGTGACAACGCCCGGATGCGAATCGGCGCCGCGCTCGACGCCACTCAGTTGATGTCAGCCCTCGCCGACCAGATCGAGGAACGGGTCGCACTCGTGTGGGACAAGCAGCGCGACGACCTCGTGCGGAGGGTCGAGTTGCGCCTCGACGGCATGCTGCTCGACGAGATGGTCGGTCCGGCCGACCCGGGAGACGAGACCACCGCCGCCCTCCTCGAACGGGTGAGGTCGACCCGGCTGGGCGCGCTGGCCTGGGATCCCGCCGCACAGGCGTTGCGAGCACGGGTCGCCTTCCTCCGCCGCGAGCTCGGCGACGAGTGGCCCGACTGGAGCGACGCCGCACTCGTGGCGGGGCTCGACGAGTGGCTGGCGCCGTACCTCGTCGGCTCGCGCGGCGCGGCCGATCTGCGGCGCCTCGATCCAGGCATGGTCCTGTCGGCCGGGCTCTCGTGGGATGCCTCTTCGCAGCTCGCCGCACTCGCCCCCGCCGAACTGGTCACCGCCTCGGGCCGCTCCGCCCCGATCGACTACTCACGCGACGTGCCCACGGTGAGCGTGCGTGTGCAGGACATGTTCGGCACCCGGGAGCATCCGTCGGTGGCCGACGGGCGGGTCGCACTCGCTCTCGAGCTGCTCTCCCCCGCCGATCGGCCGGTGCAGATCACCCGCGACCTCCCTGGGTTCTGGGCCGGCTCGTGGGCCGAGGTCCGCAAGGAGATGGCCGGGCGCTACCCCAAGCACCAATGGCCCGTCGACCCCGCCTCGGCACCCCCCTCCCGCCTCAAACCCCGCTCCGATGAGAGATGAGGTCGCCACAGCCACTCATCTCTCATCGGAGGGCGTGGGGTGGGGGGTGGGGGTCGGAATAGCCTGACGGCATGGCCGCTGCACCCGAGTTCGAGTTCTCCGAGATGTTCCCGCTCGCCCACGACGACACGCCCTACCGGCTCGTCACCAGCGAGGGCGTCCGCGTGGTCGAGACTCCGTTCGGCGAGATGCTCGAGGTCGACCCTGCGGCGATCACGCGTCTGACCGAGGAGGCGATGCGCGACATCGCCCACTTCCTCCGACCCGGTCACCTCGGTCAGCTGGCCCGGATCCTCGACGACCCCGAGGCCAGCGAGAACGACCGCTTCGTCGCCCTCGACCTGTTGAAGAACGCCGCCATCGCCGCGAGCGGGATCCTGCCGATGTGCCAGGACACCGGCACCGCCATCGTCAAGGGCAAGAAGGGGCAGATGGTCGTCGTGCGCGGCGAGCAGGGCATCGGCGGCGACGAGGAAGCCATCGCCCGCGGCGTGTTCAACACCTACCGCACGAGCAACCTTCGGTACAGCCAGATGGCCGCGCTGAACATGTACGACGAGGTCAACACGGGCAACAACCTCCCCGCCGAGATCAAGATCAGCGCCATCGAGGGCGAGGCCTACAAGTTCCTGTTCATGGCCAAAGGCGGCGGCAGCGCCAACAAGAGCTACCTGTTCCAGGAGACCAAGGCGCTGCTCAACGAGAAGACCCTCCTCCCCTGGTTGTTCGAGAAGATGAAGACCCTCGGCACCGCGGCCTGCCCCCCGTACCACCTCGCCGTCGTCATCGGTGGCACGAGCGCCGAGATCGCCGTCGAGACCGCCAAGCTCGCGAGCGCCCGTTACCTCGACACGCTGCCCACCGAGGGGTCGCCGCTCGGCCACGCCTTCCGCGACGTCGAGCTCGAGGCGAAGGTGCTCGAGTTGTCGCAACAGACGGGCATCGGCGCCCAGTTCGGCGGCAAGTACTTCTGTCACGACGTCCGCGTCATCCGTCTCCCCCGCCACGGAGCGTCCTGCCCGGTCGCGATGGCGGTCTCGTGCAGCGCCGACCGCCAGGCCGTCGGCAAGATCACCCGCGACGGCGTGTTCCTCGAGCAGCTCGAGACCGACCCGGCCCGGTTCCTCCCCGAGGTGACCCACGACGAACTCGCCGACGAGCAGGTCGTCCACATCGATCTGAATCAGCCGATGAGCGAGATCCGCGCCGAACTCTCGAAGTACCCGGTCAAGACCCGGGTGATGCTGACCGGTCCGATGGTCGTGGCCCGCGACATCGCCCACGCCAAGATCAAGGCCCGCCTCGACGCGGGCGAGCCGATGCCCCAGTACCTGCAGGACTACTGCGTGTACTACGCCGGTCCGGCGAAGACCCCGACCGGCATGGCGAGTGGCTCGTTCGGTCCCACCACGGCGGGGCGCATGGACAGCTACGTCGACGAGTTCCAGGCGGCAGGCGGATCGTTCGTCATGCTCGCCAAGGGCAACCGCTCGCGCGCCGTCACCGACGCCTGCAAGGCCCACGGCGGCTTCTACCTCGGCAGCATCGGTGGGCCGGCCGCGAGGCTGGCGCAGGACTGCATCACCAAGGTCGAGGTGCTCGAGATGCCCGAGTTGGGCATGGAAGCCGTCTGGAAGATCGAGGTCCAGGACTTCCCTGCGTTCATCGTCGTCGACGACAAGGGCAACGACTTCTTCGACCTCGTCAACAAGCCGTACGTCGGAACACCCGTCACCCTCCGCTGACCCCTCACTCTCCGCGCGGGTCGTGGAGGGTCGCTCGGGTCGTGGAGGGTCGCTCGGGTCAGCGGGTCCAGTCGGAGAGGACGGCGAGGGTGCGCTGGACTTCGTCGGGGTCGGTGGCGTAGATCCCGGCGTTAAAGTCGGTGACGCCGATCGCGGCGAGGTGAGCGACCTGCTCGCGCACCTCGTCCTCGGTGCCGCAGATCGCGAGGCCACCGGGGCCGTCGACTCCCTCTCGGTCCATCATCGTCTTGTAGCTGGGCAGGGTGTCGTACACGGCGAAGACCTGCGACGCCCGCGCACGCGAGGCAGCGACGTCGTCGGTGACACAGACCGGAAGGGCGCACACGACGCGCGGGGCTCCGCGGCCGGCATCGGCCGCCGCCTGACGGATCGTCGGGATGGTGAGCTCCTCGAGCACCTTCGGACCGACGCACCACGTGCTCGTGCCGTCGGCGAGTGCGCCCGACACGCGCAGCATCTGCGGGCCGAGAGCGGCGACGACCACGGAGGGCCGGCTCGAGCCGCGAGCATCGAGGGCGCCCTGCACCCGGTACTCCTCACCCTCGAACTTCACCGGCTTGCCCTCGAGCAGCGGCATCAACACCGAGAGGTACTCACGCAGGTGCCGAACCGGCTTCTCGTACGACAGGCCCCACATGCTCTCGACGACGATCCGGTGCGACAGGCCGATGCCGAGGCACAGCGACGAGTCGCCGCGGCTGTTCATCACGGCCGTCGTGCTGAGCGCCTGCTGGGCCATCACCCACGGGTGACGCGGGTAGGTGGGGACGACGGCGGTGCCCAACTCGATGCCCGGCACCTCGCGCCCCACCACGGCGAGCGCCGTGAGCGCGTCGTGGCCGAAGATCTGTGACGACCAGAACGTGTGAGCACCGAACTCCTTGGCCTGTCGGGCCTCGGCCACGATGTCGTCGATCGTGCCGCCGTTGATCGCTGAACTCATCATTCCGATTCGCATGGCGGCACCGTACACCGCTGCGACAGCGAGGACTCAGGCGAGGGAGACGAGCTCGAGCCAGCCCTCGTCGAAGTAGTCGACCTGGCCGTCGGGCATCAGCAGCACCTTGGTGGGCGCCAGCTCCTCGACGAACTCCGAGTCGTGGCTGACGAAGACGATGCTGCCCTTCCAGCCCTTCAACGCATCGGCCACGGCCTGACGGCTCGGCGGGTCGAGGTTGTTCGTCGGCTCGTCGAGCAGCAGCAGGTTGTTGCGACCGACCATCAACATCGCCAGGGCGAGCTTGGTCTTCTCGCCGCCCGACAGGGTGCCGCTCTCCTGGTGCACCTTCTCGCCGCTCAAGCCCATCATGCCGAGCAGCGCCCGGAGCTGGGTCTCGGTGTACACCATGCCCGGCGGCACCTCGGAACGGATGTTGTCGAGCAGGCTGCGGTCGGTGCGCAGGTTGTCGTGCTCCTGCGCGTAGTAGCCGACGGCGACCTGATGGCCGAAGGAGAAGTCACCCAGGTTCGCCGTGGTCTCGCCGGCGAGGATCTTCAGCAGGCTGGTCTTGCCGGCACCGTTGAGGCCGAGAACGAGGAGCCGCTCACCGCGACCGAGGTCGAACGAGACGTCCTCGAAGACGGCCGGTCCGCCGTACGCCTTCGACAGGTGACTGGCGGTCACGACGGTCGACCCGCACGGCGGCGGGTCGGGGAACTTCACACGCAGCCCACGATCGCCTGCCGACACCTCGACCCGCTGCGACTCGAGGCGGGCGATCTGCTTCTCCTTGCTGTGCGCCATCGCGGCCTTGGTGGCCTTGGCGCCGAAGCGGTCGACGACCGACTGGAGTCGGGCGATCTCGCGCGACTGCTGCGCCGCGACCTTGGCGAGGCGCTCCTCGTCCTTCGCCCGCGCTGTGCGGTACTGCGAGTAGGTGCCCTTGTACTCGACGACCACTCCGGTGTTGTCCTCGGCCGGCCGGTCGAGGTGCACCACGCGGGTGATCGCCTCGTCGAGCAGGTCGAGGTCGTGGCTGATGACGAGGAGCGCACCCCGGTACGAGCGCATGAAGTCGAGCAGCCAGTTCTTCGCGTCGACGTCGAGGTGGTTCGTCGGTTCGTCGAGGAGGAGCAGGTCGCTCCCGGCGAAGAGGATGCGGGAGAGTTCGACACGTCGACGCTCGCCACCGCTGAGCACGCCGATCGGGAGATCCATGCGGTCGACCGGGAGACCGAGGCCAGCCATGATGCTGCGCGCCTCGCTCTCGGCGGCGTAGCCACCGGCCATCGTGAACTCGTCCTGGGCCTTGCTGTAGCGGGCGACGTTGCGCTCGCTCGGGTCGTCCTCCATCGCCAGTCGCAGGCGCTCGATGCGCTCGAGTTGTTCGTCGATCTGGCGTCCGCTCAGGACGTGGGTGACGGCCGCGCGGGTGTCGGGGACTCCGGCGATGCGGGGGTCTTGCGGGAGGTATCCGAACCCGCCCTTGCGGACGACCTTGCCGCCCGCGGATTCGGCTGCTCCGCCGAGGACCTTGAACAGGCTGGTCTTGCCGGCGCCGTTGCGGCCGACGAGGCCGACTTTGTCCTTCGGCATGATCGTGAGCGTCAGGTGCTCGACGAGCACGCGCCCGCCGACCTCGACACTCAGATCCTGCACCTGCAACATGGCCTCCCATCGTGGCGGGACACGGCATCGCTCACAACGCGGGCGACTCCGGCGACTCCGGCCGTGCGTACCATGCGGGCATGGACTCGCCCGCGGCGCACCGCCTCGCACCGCTCGCCACCGGTGCCGCCCTCGCCACTGCGGCGTGGTACGTCGCGGCCCACGACCCGATGCGCGCCGGGAGCCGGTACCTGCCGTGCGTGGTGCACTCGACCACGGGCTACTGGTGCCCGGGTTGCGGCCTCACCCGAGGTACGCATGCGCTGCTGACCGGCCACCCCATCGAGGCCCTCTCGATCAACCTCTTCACGCCGGTCGTGGTCGTCATGGTCATCGGCGGTTGGGTGCTGTGGACGGCTCGGACATGGGGCCGGCCGACACCGACGTGGTGGGAGCGCAGCCGCGCCGTCACGTCGAGCCGACGGGGATTCACCGCGGTCCTCGCGATCCTCACGATCTACGGGGTGCTCCGCAACATCCCGGTCGCACCGTTCGAGGCACTCGCCCCCTGACGGGTCAGCCGGCGACGGTGGTCTCGACCGCAGCCGAGGTCGAGGTCGGCACCGTGGTCGCCACCGTCGTCGTCGGGTCGGGGCCTCCGGTGGCCGGCATCGTGGTGGTCGTCGCGGTGCTGCCGCTCGACGGCATGGTCGTACCGGTGACCGGGCCCATCGAGTCGTCCTCGAACAGCGTCGGCAGACACGCACCGTCGCCACCCGGCCCGTCGCCGAGAGCAAGAGCGACAGCCGCGGCCAGAGCAGCGCGGCCATCCTGGGTCGGGTGGAGACCATCGGCACCGAGGAGTGTCGGGTCGTCGCGCGTGATCGCCGCCCAGTCGATGACGATCACGTTGTCGTGCTCGCGCGCGACCTCGAGGATCGCTGTGTTGACCTCGTGCCGCGATTCCTGGAACTCGGTGACGGTGAGCAGCACCACAGGAGCCGGAGCGAGCCGCTCGACGATCTCGCTGAGCTCGGCGAGGTACTGCTCGCGGTCGCGCATGTAGTTGCTGCCGAGGAAGACGACAGCAGCATCCCACTCCGCAGCGCCCCGCACGTCGAGCACCTCGTTGCCGAAGGTCACCGACTGGCCGGTCTCGGCATCGACCTCGACCTGCCAGCCGAGGGGCACGAGCGTCTCGCACATCTCGCCGCCGTAGCGCGAGGCGGTGCTGGCCGTGATCGAGTCGCCGATCACGATGAGCCGGTTGCCCGACACGATCGAGCCCACCTGATCGTCGCGGGAGAGCGTGCTGCTCGGGCCGAGGAGTACCTCCGAGCCCGACGAGGCGTCGGGCGGCGCGATCGACGAGGGCAACTCGCCGATGGGCAGGGTCGACACGGTGGTCTCGACGAGGGTCTCGGTCGAGGTGCAGCCGACGGCGAGGGCGCCGGCGACGAGCAGCGCGGCGAGCGGGGCGTGGACCAACCGGGGCATCAGGCCGTTTATTCGACCGAGCCGGACGACGGATTGCAAGTCATCCCGGCTCGACACCCGTCACACGACAGCTGGCCCCGGTCAGTGGCCGAGCTCGTCGAGACGGTCGACATGGCGCAGCGCAGGGAACGCGAACCACCAGATCGCCACGATGGCGATGGTCGCGAGGCCTCCACCGACCACCGTCGCCGGGGTTCCGATCGCCTGGCCGACGAGACCGCTCTCGAACGCCCCGAGTTCGTTCGACGCGCCGATGAAGACATTCTCGACCGCCATCACGCGGCCCCGCTTCTCGTCGGGGGTCACGAGCGGCACGAGCGAACTGCGGATGTACACGCTGACCATGTCGGCGGCGGCGAGAACGACGAGAGCGACGAACGCGACGACGTACGTCTGCGTGAGGCCGAGCACCACGGTCGCGGCACCGAACACCGCCACCACGGCGAGCAGCACCCGACCCGTCTGGCGCTGCAACGGGCGTGCGGCCAGCACCAGCGCCATCGCCGCGGCACCGATCCCCGGAGCGGCACGCAGGAAGCCGTAGGCGACGTCGCCCACGCCGAGTCGATCCTCGGCGATGGCGGGCAGGAGAGCCACGGCGCCACCGAACAGCACGGCGAACAGGTCGAGAGAGATCGCCGCGAACAGGATCGGGGTCCGACGGATGAACAGCAGTCCCTCGATCGCGCTCCGGAAGGTCGGCTTCTCGGAAAGGTCGACCGGTTCGGGTGCCCGCTCGAATCGGATCCGGGACATGAACAGGAGGCCGACCAGCATCAGGCTGCTCGACGCCAGGTAGGCCACCCACGGTGCGATCGCGTAGAGCAGCCCCGAGAGCGCCGGCCCGATGATCGTCGCACCCGTCCAGGTCGCCGAGTAGAGGGCGATGAGCTTCGGCAGTCCACCGACCGGCGCCAACATCGGTGGCATCGTGCGCGTGGCGGGAGCCATGAAGGCACGGGCCACGCCGTAGGCGACGGCGATGAAGAAGAGCGGCCAGACCTTGGTCGGGTCGCTCAGCGAGTAGACGAGCAGTGCGACCGAGGTGAGCACCTCGCCGCTGATGGCGATCAGGGCCACCTTCTTGCGATCGAAGCGGTCGGCCACCGTACCGGTCACGAGGACGAGGAGAGCGGCCGGGATGAACTCGCACAGACCGATCCAGCCGAGGTCGGCGGCACGGCCGCTGATGTCGTAGGCCTGCTTGCCGAGCGCCGCCGCTTGGAGGGCGACCGCCGAGTAGAGCAGCCCGTTGCCGAGCAGCAGCGCACGCACACCTCGGTGGTTCCAGAGTTGGCGGGTCGTGACGGCGGGGGTGTCGGTGGTACTCACAGGTCGCCCCACGCTAGTGGGCAGGTGCTACACAACAGCCATGACCTCGCTCGCCGATGACACCCGCTGGCTCGACGCCACCGACCAGGCCGCTCTCGTGGCCTCGGGAGAGGCCACGGCCTCCGACCTCCTCGAGGCCGCCATCGAGCGGATCGAGCGGATCGACCCGGCGCTCAACGCCGTGATCATTCGTTGGTTCGACCACGCACGGGAGATCGCCGCCGGAACCCTCCCCGACGGTCCGTTCCGTGGCGTCCCCTTCCTCCTCAAGGACCTCTGGTCGCACTTCGCCGGACAGGCGCTCACCAACGGCAATGCGGCGTTGGCGCGGGCGATGCCGATCAGCACGAGCGACACGACCCTCGTCGCCCGCTGCAAGCAGGCAGGGTTCGTCATCGCCGGCCGGACCAACAGCCCCGAACTGGGCGCCCTTCCGACCACCGAACCACTCGCGTGGGGCCGGACCCGCAACCCGTGGAACCTCGAACACTCGCCCGGCGGATCGAGCGGCGGCGCGGCGGCCGCCGTCGCCGCCGGTCTCGTCCCGATCGCCCACGCCAGTGACGGCGGTGGGAGCATCCGCATCCCGGCGTCGTGCTGCGGTCTCGTCGGCCTCAAGCCGTCGCAAGGCCGGATCACGCTCGGCCCCTACCGCGACGAGAGCAACCTCGGAGTCGAGCTGTGCGTGAGCCGCTCGGTGCGCGACACGGCGCGCTACCTCGACGCCGTGCGTGGCCCGGGAGTGGGCGACACCGTGATCGCCCCTGCGCCGACCCGGCCGTACGTCGACGAGGTCGGCGCGCCGGTCGAGACGTTGCGCATCGGTCTCCTCGACCACCACCCGCTCGGACTCCCTGTCGACCCCGAGTGCGTGACCGCGGTCCGCGAGACGGCGGCGCTCCTCGAGTCGCTCGGTCACCGCGTCGAGCACGCCTTCCCCGCCTCGCTCGCCAATCCGGAGTTCGGTCGGCGTTTCGGTGCGCTGTGGAGCACGAACATGGGTGTCTCGCTCGAACGCATCGCCGCGCAACTCGGCCGCCCGCTGGGTGACGACGACGTCGAACTGCACAACCGGGCGCAGGCCGCATACGCGAAGAACGTGAGCGGCGTCGACTACGCGATGAGCCTCGCTGCGAACGTCGAGTTCCGCAGGGCCACCCAGCAGTGGTGGGCCGACGGCTGGGATCTCCTCCTCACGCCCACGCTGTGCCGCCCCCCGGCCCGCCTCGGCGAGTTCGACAACGATGCCGATCAGCCGATGGCCCCGATGATCACCTCGAGCCAGTACGTGGGTTTCACACCGGCCTTCAACTCGAGTGGTCAGCCGGCGATCAGCCTGCCGATGCACCGCACGCCCGAGGGCCTCCCGGTCGGCATTCAGCTCGTGGCCGCCTATGCCAGGGAGGACGTGCTCATCAGGGTGGCCGCCCAACTCGAGGCCGCACGCCCCTGGGCCCACCTGCGCCCCTCGATCTGAGTCCGGTTCGGCCGGTCAGGCTGGGTCGAAGCCGGTCTTGGCGGCCTCGTCGGGGTGGGGCACCGTCATCCCCCACCGCTGCATGCCCTCTTCGATCCGCTGGATCACGGTGCTCAGGGCCTGGATGCGCGCCCACCGCTTCTGCTCGCCCGAGATGACGTCCCACGGGGCCAGCTTGTGGCTGGTCTTGGTGAACATCTCCTCGGCGGCCTTCTCATAGTCGCGGTTCTTCTCGCGGTTGCGCCAGTCCTCCGGGGTGAGCTTCCATCGCTTCAGCGGATCCTCGGCGCGACTGTGGAACCGCTTCAGCTGCTCCTCGTCGCTGAGGTGCATGTACAGCTTCACGACGATGAGGCTCTCGATGCAGAGCGACTCCTCGAAGTCGACGATGGCCTTGTAGGCGCGGCGCCACGCCTCCCTCGTGCAGAAGCCTTCGATCCGCTCGACGAGCACACGGCCGTACCAGCTCCGGTCGAACACGGCCATCTGACCCATCCCCGGCAGCTCCGTGTAGAAGCGCCAGAGGAAGTGATGGTCCTTCTCGAGGCGCGACGGCGCGCCGTAACTGACGACGTTGTAGTGGCGAGGGTCAAGGTTGCCGACCATCGCCTTGATGGCGCCGCCCTTGCCCGACGCGTCGGGCCCCTCCATGACCACGAGGATGCCCGGACCCACAGAGCCGGCGTCGAGGAAGCCACCGATGCTCAGGCGCAACTGCAGCATGCGCCGTTGGAGCTGCGCCAACTTCTTCTCGTACTCCTCCCGGTCGAGACGGAGGGTGAGGTCGACCTTGTCGAACTGGCCCATCGCCACAACCTAACGCGCGGCCTCAGCGCGCGGTCCAGCCACCGTCGACGATGACGCTCTGGCCAGTCATGAAGGTGCTCCCCGGGCCCGCCATGAACAGCAGGGCAGCGTCGAGTTCGTGAGGATGACCCATGCGCGGGATCGGCGAGTTCGCGGCGATGAAGCGCTGGCTGCCCTCGTCGCTCTCCATCCCTGCCGTCATCTCCGAGGGGAACCAGCCCGGACACAGGGCGTTGACGCGGATGCCCTTGCGAGCCCACTGGGCCGCCATCTCGCGGGTCAGGTTGACGACGGCGCCCTTCGATGCGCAGTAGTGGGCCTGCTTGACGGGAGAGCCGGCGACATGACCGAGCATGCTCGCGACGTTGACGATGCTGCCGCCTCCACGCGAGATCATCGACGGCGCGGCGAGCTTGCTGAGGTGCCACAACGCGGTCACGTTGATCTCCATGGCCCGGCGGAACTGGTCGAGGGCCTCGTCCTCGATGGCGACCTTGCCGCCGATACCCGCGTTGTTGACGAGCACGTCGACGCCACCGAAGCGGTCGACGGCCGCCGCGACGAGTGCTTCGCGTGCCGACTCGTCGGCCACGTCGGTGGCCACGGCCAGCGACCCCGGAAGCTCGGCCACGAGGGCCTCGAGCCGCTCGAGACGGCGGGCCGCCACGACCACGCTGGCACCGACCGCGTGGAGCACACGGGCGAAGCGCTCACCGAGACCCGACGACGCCCCGGTGACGATCGCCGTCCGGCCGTCGAGGCGGAAGTGCGCGAGCGGGTCGAGGGGCTGATCCGTCGGGATGGGGCTGTTCGTCATCCGCCGATTCTGCGCCATCGACCACGCCCATCTGCAACCATGCGGTCATGACCGACCGCGCCCACCCCCGCCCCATCGTCCTCGTCCACGGCGCGTGGCACGGTGCGTGGTGCTTCGCCGCGTTGCAGGACGCCCTCGACCGCCGCGGCATCCCGTCGTACGCGGTCGACCTGCCAGGCCACGGCGCCTCGACCCTCCCGCTCGGCGACATGCACGGCGACGCCCGTCACGTCGCCGACGTCGTGGCTCGGATCGGCCGCCCCGTGGTGCTCGTTGGTCACAGCTACGGCGGCGCCGTGATCACACAGACCGCCGCGCTGCAGCCAGTCGACCACTTGGTCTACCTGGCAGCGTTCGCCCTCGAGGCGGGCGAGAGCATCGCGTCGTTCAACGCCAGCGGTCCGCGCTACGAGGTCAGGATCAACCACACGGTGACGCGCCACGACGACGGGACATCGACCCTGATCCTCCCCGACGCGATCGAGGCGCTCTACGGCGACTGCGCGCCAGTGGTGGTGGAGGCTGCCGTCGAGCGACTCGACCGCCAGCCCCTCGTCACCTTCGCCCAGGCCGTCGACGCCACACCGACCGTGCCCCGGACCTACGTGACCTGCACACGCGACCAGGCGATCCACCCCGACCAACAGCGGGTGATGGCCCGGCGCTGTGACACTGAGGTCGTCCTCGAGACCGACCATTCGCCGTTCGCCTCGGCCACCGAGCAGGTCGCCGACCTCCTGGCGTCGCTGGCCCGCTGACAGGGCCGGTCGCCGCCAGGAACAGCTGCACGGCCCCGTGATCCGGCACGATCGATCGCGGGCCCCATCGGTCGTGTGGTCGGTCGACTTGAGGGGTTCTTGCCCAGATCAAGAAAACTTCATTGTGTGGTCGACCCCTCGCTCTGCGTCACACAGCCTCGTACCATGCCGGTCAGGAGGCCGACATGGAACACCGCACCACACCGCACCACACCGCCCGGACCGCACGTCGCTGGATCGTGACGACGACGCTCGCCGTCACCACCGCCGTGTCGGCTGTCGCCCTCCCGACCGGAGCCACCGCCTCGGCCGCCCCCGCCACCCGCTCCGAGCGCGACGGCGGCCACCGCCGCGACGAGACGGTGTCCACCCCGGCCGCCACGCTCCCCCTCGGCTCGATGTACCACGTCGTCGACCAGATCGGCGCCCGCGACCTCTGGGAGGACGGGATCACCGGCAAGGGCGTCAACGTCGCCATCGTCGACACGGGCATCTCGCCGGTCCCGGCACTCATGGACGGCGACAAGGTCGTCGCCGCCGTCGACCTCTCGGCCGAGGCCGCCATCCCCCAGGCGACCTTCGTCGACACCTACGGCCACGGGACCCACATGGCCGGCATCATCGCCGGTCGTGACCCTGGCGCCGATCCGGCCGAGTCGGCCGAGCACCCCGAGACGTTCCTCGGCGTCGCTCCCGACGCCGGCATCGTCTCGGTCAAGGTCGGCGACAACAGCGGCTCGGCCGACATCTCGCAGGTGATCGCCGGCATCGACTGGGTCGTCGACCACGCCGACCAGCTCGACATCGGCGTCCTCAACCTCTCGTACAGCAGCGGCTCGTCGCTCCCGTACACCACCGATCCGTTGACCTTCGCCCTCGAGCGGGCGTGGCGGGCCGGCATCGTGGTCGTCGTCGCGGCCGGCAACGACGGTCGCGACTCGCACGTCCTCGCCAGCCCCGCCATCGACCCGTACGTGATCGCCGTGTCGGCCGTCGAGGCCTCGAACTCCGGTCGCTCGGGCCGCCTGACCTTCACCGTTCCCGAGTGGATGTCGAGCGGCGACGGCATCCGCAACCCCGACGTGTCGGCTCCGGGCGCCCACATCGACAGCCTGCGCGCCCCGCTCAGCCGGGTCGACGCCGAGCACCCCGAGGGATACGTCAGCGAGACGCTGTTCCGTGGCAGCGGTTCGTCGCAGGCGGCCGCGGTCGTCGCCGGGGCCGCCGCGCTGCTCCTCGACGCCGACCCCACCCTGACGCCCGATCAGGTCAAGGCGCTCCTGGCCTCGAACACCCGCAACGCCCAGCCCCGCAACCCGCTCTACAGCGGAGCCGGCGTGATCCAGGTCGACGACGCGGTCGAGGCGATCCGCGACGACGAGCACGACGACGACGCCCTCGCCAGCGTCCAGACCTTCCCCGCCTCCGACGGCAGTGGTTCGCTCGAGGCGGCCCGTGGGCCGGTGCACATGGTCGTCGACGGTGAGCCTGTGGTCGGCGAGGTCACCGTCCTCGGCGCCCCGTGGGAGGGCACCCGCTGGACGGGAACCCGCTGGACCGACGGCACCTGGGACGGGACGCGTTGGACCGGCGGCACCTGGATGGGCACTCGCTGGACCATGGCCACCTGGACCGGCACGCGCTGGACCGGCACCCGCTGGACCGACGTCCTGTGGGACGGCACGCGGTGGACCGGGGTCCGCTGGACCGGAACCCGCTGGACCGCCGACGAGTGGACCGGCTCGAGCTGGACCGGGACCCGCTGGACCGGAACCCGCTGGACCGACGCCTCGTGGACGGCGGTCGAGTGGGACGGCACCCGCTGGACCGGCGTGCGGTGGACCGGAACCCGTTGGACCGGAACCCGCTGGACGGGCACACGCTGGACCGGAACCCGCTGGACCGTCGGCGGTTGGACGTGAGCGACGACCGTCGCATCGTGACACGCATCTGCACGCTGGCCGCCGTCATGGCGGCCAGCGGTGTCGCGCTCACACTCACGCTCCCCGAACCGCTCCGCTCGGTGCGGACCTCGGGCTGGTGGATGGTCCCGCTGCTCGCCGCGCTCTACGCCGTCGCCGAGCGCACCGTGTTCCACTTCGAGTTCCGGCGCGAGGCCATCTCGTTCTCGATCTCTGAGGTCCCCACGGCCTTCGCGCTGATCTTCCTCGCACCGGGACACGCCATCGTCGCCCGCCTCGTCGGCAGCCTGCTGATCATCGCCTTCCAGTGGCGTTCGAGGTTCTACAAGCAACTGTTCAACGCCGCTCTGTTCGTGCTCGAGCTGGCGATCGCCTTCCAGGTCACCCAGGTCTTCGTCCGCGAGTTCGGCCCGTCGGCCACCGTGCTGCTGCCGACGGTCGCCCTCGCCTCGGCGATCTCGTTCGTGATCGGCTCGATCCTGGTGTCGGTCGCCATCTCGATCGTCGAGGGTGACCTCTGGGAGCGGATCCGCGGTGAACTCCGCGTCACCGCGTGGGTCGCTCCGCTGAACTCGACCGTGGCCACGGCCCTGGCGGCACCGGCTCTGCTGAGCCCGGCGCTCATTGCACTGTCGGCCGTCCCGCTCGTCGCCTTCTGGGCGATGATGCGTGGCTACGGGGCACTCGAGCAGCGCTACCGCGACCTCGACGAACTGCACGGATTCGTGCGCCGTGTCGGGCCGACCCTCGACCTCGACGAACTCGTGGCCGTCACCGCCACCGAGACCGCCGATCGTCTGCGTGCCACACGGGTCGGGTTCGTCGCCTTCGACGGACTCCGGTCGTCTCGGCGTCACGACATCGGCGAGCCGCTCCCCCAGCTCCCGATCTCGGCCGACGACCCGCGCTGGGCCGATGTCCTCGCCACCGGTCGCAGCCAGAACCTCGCCACCGGCGAGTGCCACGGGCGCGGGCTCGGGCAGCTCGCCGCCCTGCGCGACATCCTGGTCGCACCCATCGTCGACGGCGGGACGGCACTCGGGCTGCTCGTGGTCGCCGAGCGCGAGGGAGCCGAAGCGCGCTTCCAGGCCGACGATGTCGCCCGGCTGGGTCGCATCGCCGACCAGCTCGCACCCAACCTGCGCAAGGCGCTCTTCCACCAGCGGATCGAGTTCGAGGCCCGCCACGACGCCCTCACCGGTCTCCCGAACCGCGCCTCGTTCGAACGCCACGTCGAGGCAGCGGTCGAACAGCTCGTTCCCACGCTCGACGGTTTCGACGCCGTCGAGGCCGACATCGTCGTGATGATGGACCTCGACCGCTTCAAGGAGGTCAACGACACGCTCGGACACCACGCCGGCGACGACCTCCTGCGCCAGTTCGCCGAGCGCCTCCGCGCCGCTCTCGCCCCCGGCGACGTGCTCGCCCGCCTCGCGGGCGACGAGTTCGCCGTCCTCGCCCACCGGTCGATCGACGAGGTCGAGGCCCTCGCCGAACACCTCGTGAGCGAGGCGCGCCGGCCCTTCTCGATCGACGGGCTCGAGGTCGTCGTCACCGCCAGCTCTGGTGTTGCGGTGATCACCCCCGAGGTCGACGATGCGATGGCCGTGCTCCGCCGGGCCGACATCGCGATGTACGCCGCCAAGAGCCAGCACACGGGCGTCGAGACCTACCGACCCGACATCGACCGTCGGACACCTGCCCGACTCTCGATGCTCGGCGACCTCCGTGCAGCACTCGAGAACCACGACCTGGTCGTGCACCTGCAGCCCAAGCTCGACCTGACCACGTCGACCGTGATCGGCGTCGAGGCCCTCGCCCGTTGGGTACACCCAGTGAGGGGATTCGTGTCGCCGGAGGACTTCGTGCACGTCGCCGAGGAGACCGGGCTCATCAAGCAACTCACCGACGACGTGCTCGAGATGTCGATCGACGCCATCAGCCGCCTCCACCGGCAGGGCCACCACCTCTCACTGGCCGTCAACCTCAGCACGCACGACCTCCTCGACGAGCAACTCCCCGACCGCGTGCTGCGCCGGCTGCAGCACTTCGGCGTCGACCCTGCGCTCTTGACCCTCGAGATCACCGAGTCGGCCCTGCTGATCGACGCTCCCCGCTCACGGGCCACCATCGACCGGCTGCACCGGATGGGCATCCGGTTGTCGATCGACGACTTCGGCACCGGCTACTCGTCGCTGTCGTACCTGCGCCACCTGCCGGTCTCGGAACTGAAGATCGACCGCTCATTCGTCTCCAACCTGTTGCTCGAGCATCAGGACGAGGTCATCGTCCGGTCGATCATCGACCTCGGCCACAACCTCGGCCTGCAGGTCACCGCCGAGGGCGTCGAGACCGACGAGATCATGGGGCGGCTGCGGTCGTTCGGATGCGACGAGGCCCAGGGCTACGGCGTCTGCCGCCCGGTGCCCTACGAGCAGTTCCTCACCTGGCTCGGGACGACCGAGCACCCCAGTCGACGGCGCAACCCGATGGAGCCGTCGCATTGGACCGACCGCCCCTGACCAGGGCGCACCCCTCCGATCTCGGCGCGTAGCGTCCCGGTTTCCGGGACGCTACGCGCCGAGATCGGGGGGTTTTCGGTGGGGGGGACGCGGAGAACCCCGCCGGTGGGCCGGCGGGGTTCTCTCGTTGCAGCCCGTACGGGATTCGAACCCGTGCCGCCACCTTGAGAGGGTGGTGTCCTAGGCCTCTAGACGAACGGGCCAAGCTGCTTGTTGTCGGTTCACCGGCTCTGCCGCTGAACTGGTTGGGGTGCAAGGAATCGAACCCTGAATAACAGAACCAGAATCTGCTGTGTTGCCAGTTACACCACACCCCATCGGGTCACCGAAGCGCACCGGCGGGCGCCCCCGGTCACCCAGAGGCGCTCGAAGTGTAGCGCCCTCACCCGTCACAACCACCGGGCAGGGGCACATGGGCGCTCCGGCTCGCCGTCTGCTGTTCAGCCCGTGATATCGAGCAGACGCCGGAAGCCGATGACCCGGCCGACCCCGACACCCAGGGCCTCCCGCCACTCGCTCGTGCGCTGCTCCCCCGCCGTCAGGGGGCTCGTGCGAGTCGGCGAGACGTAGGCGACGAGACCCAGTTCCTGGGCGACGAGGCGGATCCGCAGCGAGTGGAACGGATCGCTGACCAACAGCACCGACTGCATCCCGGCGGCCGTCAGCGCGTCGCGGGCCAGTTCGAGCGACCCGAACGAGGTGGTGCCACCGACCTCGATGATCGCCGCGGTCGGCACCCCGCGCTCCGACAGGTACACCGCGGCGGTCCCGGCCTCGGTGAACCTGTCGCCGGGCCGGTTTCCGCCGGTGGTCACGACCACCTCGGCGAGACCGCGCTCCCACAGTTCGACCACGTGGTCGAGCCTGGCCGCGAACTGGGCCGACGGGCGGCCGTCGTACTGCGCCGCACCCATCACGACGATCGCATCGACCGGTCGGGCCTGATCGGAGCGACCCGTCGAGTGGACGAGCCGCCACGACACACCGAACCACACCAGTGCGAACCCCACGAGCGATGCCACCACCACCGCCACGATCCGCCAGCGGCGCGCCGTCGGCCGCCGCAGAGCGGGCGCGGGCTCGGGCGTCACCCCGGGCTCGGGAGCGGCCGACTCGGCACTCACCCGATGGTCGCCTCCGCGACGCGCAGCCTGCGCAGGGTCTCGTCGCGCCCGAGCAACTCGAGCGACTCGAACAGCGGCGGACCGACCGTGCGACCCGTCACGGCGATGCGCACCGGCGCCTG
>Ga0172367_10001015_pt1 | contig 42243 bp, 37 predicted proteins | sample Lak10m_FD_114542 | JGI IMG/M metagenome (GOLD analysis project Ga0172367, IMG submission 114542) | Freshwater microbial communities from Kabuno Bay, South-Kivu, Congo - kab_022012_10m | ecosystem: Environmental > Aquatic > Freshwater > Lake | place: Democratic Republic of the Congo: South-Kivu... | reverse complement strand
GATTATCAATTCCCTCGGCAAAACCGGCGAAGCGTTTTTAATCGACGACAGGATTTTCCAAGCCGCGGAAATCGGAAGAATTCATGCAAAGGCAGCCTGATTTTTGGCGAAGGTATTGGAAGAGACATGACGGATATAGCGAGACTCGGCGAAAAGTCCAGTTTGCTGGTGGTTGACGATATCCCCGACAACCTGACCCTGATGAGCAGCCTGCTCAAGGACGAGTACAAGGTCAAGGTCGCCAACAGCGGCGAGCGGGCGCTCACTATCGCCCGCTCGGGCACTCCGCCGGACCTGATCCTGCTCGATATCATGATGCCGGAAATGGATGGCTACGAGGTCTGCCGTCGCCTCAAGGCCGATCCCGCCACGCGCCACATCCCCGTGATCTTCCTGACCGCCAAGGCCGAAGTGGGCGATGAAACCAGGGGGCTGGAACTCGGGGCCGTGGACTACATCACCAAGCCCATCAGCCCGCCCATTGTGCTGGCGCGGGTCAAAACCCACCTTGCGATGAAGATCGTCCAGGATTTTCTGCGCGATCAGAATGCTTTCCTGGAAGCGGAAGTAACCAAGCGGACCCGCGAAGTCGAACTGATTCAGGATGTCACGGTGCATACCCTGGCCTCCCTGGCCGAGACCCGCGACAACGAGACGGGGAACCATATTCGCCGCACGCAGCATTATGTCAGGCTCCTGGCGGAAAAACTGCGCAGGCATCCGCGCTTCATGCATGAACTGGACGATGATCGTGTCATCAATTTGCTATTCAAGTCCGCGCCACTCCATGACATCGGCAAGGTCGGCATTCCGGATCAGATTTTGCTCAAGCCCGGTAAGCTCGAGCCCGAGGAATTCGAACTCATGAAGAGCCATACCACCCTGGGTCGTGATGCCATCCTCCAGGCCGAGTGCGAACTGGGAGCGGAAATCGGCTTTCTTCGCTATGCCAAGGAAATCGCTTATGGCCACCAGGAGAAGTGGGATGGCTCGGGCTATCCCGAAGGTTTGTCAGGTGATGCCATCCCCATTTCCGCCCGGCTCATGGCCTTGGGCGATGTCTACGATGCGCTGATTTCCAAACGCGTCTACAAACCGCCCTTTCCTCACGAGAAGGCCGTGGAGATCATCGTCGAGGGCAGGGGCAAGCATTTCGACCCCGATGTGGTTGACGCTTTCCTTGAACTCCTGGAGGAATTCAAGGAGGTGGCGCAGCGTTACGCTGATTCCTGAGATGGCTGGCTGTTTGTGGCTCCCTCCATCACACTGAACAGCATTCCGGTTTTGAGCCGGTTCCAAGACCGAAGGCAAGCGGCCGATGGCCGATTGACCGATCGCAGCGGCGGGTTTGTGCCTCGACCGTGGTTTTACCCCACTACCGGGCTTCAGCGCTGATGCTTCCGCAAAAATTGCTGATACCAGGCGGCAACGGTTTCGGCGTTTTCCATCAGCAGCAGATGCCCCGCAACGGGTAGTGTGCGCAACTGACCGCGCGGGAGCCGGTTTTTCAGCCGTTTCGCCCCCTCAATGCTGAAAATATGGTCTTGCCTGCCCCAGACTATGAGCGTGGGTTTGCGGAGCCAGTCCGAGTCCCGAAGCCTGTCGTCGTACAGATTGACGATATCCCATACCTGCTGGTAATGGCGGCGACGGGCAACATAGTCCTTGACCAGGTTTTCCTTGACGGACAGAGGAATCGGCGGCGGATTGACGAACAGCAGGCTCATTTCCAGATCAAACTGTGTGGTGTCAACCGGAATGAACGGGTTGATGCCACGAAAGATGGCTTCCCTGACCCCGGGACCCCACTTCACCACGCCTAGTGGTGAACCAATGAAGGCCACGCTGCTCACTTCGCGGGGAAACTGTTGCGCCATCAGCGCGGCGATAGTTCCGCCCATGGAACTGCCCGCCACGGCATAGACCCGATAGCCCAGTGCATTCATGAACTGGCGCAGCAAGACTGCCTGACGTTCCAGGCGGTAGTCCTCGAGCGGAAATTCAGCGCTTTGTCCATACCCCGGCAGGTCCGGGGCAATTGCAGTACGGCCCCCGATCGCCAGCCGGCAGAGCAGGTGATGCCACTGCTCCTTTTGCGCGAACAGGCCATGCAGCAGCAGAACCGGAGGTCCATGGCCGGCCTGGCTGTAGGCGATTCGGCCAGTGTCGACGCCGGCTTCACCGGTCGCAATATCGCAAGTTGGCGCCGCGCTGGCCGAACCATGGCGGCCTCCCAGCATAAAAGCCAGTAACAGGAGCAGCAGGGTTCCGAATCGGGATGATGGCATGGGCTCTCCGGTGGCGTGAGGGGTTGGTCAATGCCTATGGGGCGAAGGTTGCCGTGGACTCCCTGCGGGACCCCCGGCTTGACCTCGCTCAATTCAAGGTAAACGATTTTGCCTTTTTGCCAGGTCGACAAAGAGTTTCTGGCCCACCGAGCCAAAGGAATCCAGTGGATGCGCCCGACAATAGGCATCCAGCCAGGCCGAAATGTCCGCATTGTCTACCGGGGCAAGAATATCTTCGTTGAAGCCAATAGCCAAACCGGATAAAAAACCTACCATCCAGGCCAGTTCGGTTGATTCGCCCTCCGGAGAAGAGCGTTGCATTAGCCAGTCGCCGCAACTCGGTGCACCTCGGATAGTCATGGCCTGACCTGATTGCATGACGAAGGCCAGCAAGAAAATTGAAAGAAAGCGACGCACGCGCATGGTGGGTTGGCTAGACGGCACGATAAAAAGCATGCAGCCTACGTTGTTCTTTGCGGCTAGCATAGAGGCCAAATTGAGGCTGATTGTTTCCTGCAATGGTGCGGCTGATGACCGGTGGAAGACGATCATCTGTGCTTCGGGAAGGGAGCTGTGCCAGTGGTTCGCATTCTCGTAACCTGGAAGCGAACCGGGCCATGCAACTGTGATCGATCCCCATATTCCGGTCAGAAAACCGCTGTTAGCTTACTAAACCTCTACCTTTGATGGGAACATATAGTAGTGGGTCAATTAGATCATATTCAGTAATGCGCCAAACCACGCGCGAATTCTGCCTTCACCCGGTCAATGAGTGACTGGGGCCCAAGCACGCGGCAATCCCCGCCATACTTGAGGATGTCCATGAGGATCTCCCGGTCATCGGCGTAGGGCACTCTCAGCTCGTAGCTGCCATCCTCGAGCATCCTTGCCTCCTGCTGGGGATGCCAACGCTCGGTGGCCACCCAGCGGGCGCGTGCTGGCGAGAAGTGGAGCCTGGCCCAGGCAACCTCGATACCCGAGAAGATGCCGTAGCCGGATCCAAGAACACTATCCAGTAGACCCTCATCGATATCGCTGGCCCGAGTATCCAACATTGCTGCAGCCTGGATGGCATCCACGGCGAAGGACCGTAGGTCGTCGCGCAGGTGGCACCAGGCATCGAGGTACCAGTTGTGCCGGTAGTACATCAGTCGCTGTGGTGACACCTCGCGCTCGGTGACGGTATCTGTTCCCCGCGCGCGATAGCGGAGGATCAGGCGTTTCCTCCGAAGCAGCGCCGAGCCGACCATCTGGAAATGATCCAGATGGAATGCGCGGGCGCCCACGGTGATGAGGCGGACACGCCGCTGTATTTCCGCTGGGGTGTTATCGCCTGTACCGAGCAAACCATTCAAGCGGGACAATAGAGGCTGTACATGGGGTTCCAGTAATCCGCCCGTGTCCAAGTTGACCAACAGGTGCCGCATGGTCAGCAGGGCATGGATCTCTGCCGCCGAAAACCAGAGTCCGGGTAACTCGTACTGGGGGCCAATGGTTTGGCGAGGGGCTGCAAAGCGATATCCGCCCATGACTCGATCAAACACGATCGGGGCATGGAGGCGTTCCTTCATATAGGCCAGATCGCGTTTCAGCGTCGCCCAGGAGATACCCAGTCGCGCCTCCAGTTCCCGTCGCGACACCCCTTGGCGGTTGGCGAGCAGTTGATCAATTTGGTAGACCCGTTCCAGTGTGCCCATGGCGCTCAGCTTCCGGTGAACTCGGGGAGTCCACGCCGCCCCCGGTAGGATTCGAGGTAAGTCACGGCTTGGTTCCGGGCTATGGATTGCAATTGTTGCATCAAGTTCAGGAGGATCTCGCGGTAACGGAAGTGCCGGGTAATATTAGCCGGCATTCGCAGCCACAGGTGGGTAGTCGTCTCCGCATCCGCGAGGGCGCGGTGAGAACAACCCCTGAGAGGTAAGGGCGGATACTCCACCAAGGCGCCGAACTGGTGGCTCGGAAACTTGGGTAGAGCCGCCACAAAATTCGCAGTGTACATAGCATGGTGGATGCCAGCGGCCGGCGTAGTCGGAGCCATTCCGCTTCCAGGAATTTCCGAACGAAGCTGGCGTTGTAGGTCACGGCAGGGTGCGTGCCCACAGACTCATGCAGTTCGCGCATGACCCGGTTAACTCCTGGGGTCTTCCGCACGAGATATTGTCAAATGTGGTGTATGGCTGGGCCAAGTCAGGCGGCGATCCGCTGCTGTTCTTCCCCGATTTCGTCCGGCGGTTCGACGACGGCAATGCCGTCCTGAAACCTCACGCCCTTCACAACATCCGGGAGGAGCTTGAAGCCGTCCAGCCTGCGCCAGCTTTTCTGCGCGGCCAAGGCCAGCTGGAAGACCAGCCCGAGCAGGGTGCTCCTGGACACGCAGTTCTTGGTCCGGGTGGTGCGGTGGCGGATCGTGGCAAAGGTCGATTCGATCGGGTTGCTGGTCCGGATGTGCGTCCAATGCTCGGCGGGGAAGTCGTAAAAGGCCAGCAGCGCCGCCCGGTCTTTCTTCAGGCATTCCACCGCCTTGGGGTACTTGGCCCCGTAACCCTTCACGAAACGGTCGAAGGCCTTCTCCGCCTGGGCCTTGGTCTCGGCCATCCAAATCTCGTGCAGCCCGGCCTTGGCCTTGCCCTGGATGGACTTGGGGATCTCGTTGAGGACATTGGCGGTCTTGTGGACCCAGCAGCGCTGGCAGCGGGTTTGCGGCCAAGCCTCGTCCAGCGCCGCCCAGAAGCCCAGCGCGCCGTCGCCGACGGCCAGTTGCGGGGCGTCCTTCAAGCCGCGCCCCTGCAAGTCCTGGATGACGCCGAGCCAGGAGGCCTTGGACTCCCGGTAGCCATCCTCCAAGGCCAGCAGGCGCTTCTCGCCCTGCTCGTTGACGCCGATGAGGACCAGCAGGCAGCGGCGGTCGTCCTCGCCGCGCAGGGCCGAGTAAATCCCGTCGGCCCAGACGTAAACGTAGCGATCCCCCGACAGGTCGCGACGGTTCCAGGCCAGGTAGTCCTCCGACCATTGCGCCTTCAGGCGGCTGACCACCGCAGGCGAAAGCCCCTTGGCGTCCTCGCCCAGCAGCACCGTCAGGGCCTCCTGCATGTCGCCCGTCGAAATCCCCCGCAGGTACAGCCATGGCAGCGCGGCCTCGACACGGCGGGCCTTGCGGACGTAGGGCGGCACGATGGCAGAGTTGAACTTGACGCCGCTGCCGGAGCGGTCGCGGACCTTGGGCACCCGAACCGCCACCGGCCCCAGCGCCGTCAGCACCTCCCGCTCCGGCAGGAAGCCGTTGCGCACCACCGCCTTGCGGCCCGACAAGTCCGTCACGTTGGCGTACTGCTCCAAAAGGAGCTGCAACTCCGCCTCCACGGCCTTCTCGATCAAGCCACGGGCACCCCGCCTCAACAACTCGCTCAAAGGGTCGCTGAGCGCCCCTGGAACATCCAACCCACTTGCGCTATTTTCACTCACGGCGTACCTCTCTTATTTGCTGAATGGTGATCTCGTCAATCTCATTTCAGCAGGGTACGCCACCCTTCTCAACCCCCTACCCGTACACCAGATTTAGTTATAACTCCTTCCGCACCCTGGCGTTGGTGATGCTGGTCAGTTTGGTCATGAATTGGGGCACAAAGGCGGCAGCGTTCATCAGGCTTTGGTAGCGGCCCACGATGGAGTCATTCACGATTCTCACCCGCGCCATTTCGGTCCGGTCGTGCATCTTGGTTCGGCGACATGCCGATGGTCTTCGGAGTCCAGTACGATGAGGGGCTGGTGCATCACCATCGGGGCTAACCGAAAAATTATGATTGGCGATGTTCGCGAGCTCAGTATATGAGCTCGTTGGCGTTTAAAGTGATGGTCAAGTGTGGGTTGATTCGGAGAAATCGGGCGTCATTGAGGCGGGTTCGCTACCGTGACGTACGGCTAGGTCATCACTATGCGAATGATGTCGCCTGAACGGGCCTTCGTCACTGGTTTTTTCTTTAGCCGCTGGAGCACCATGACCATCCGACCTACCGACACCCTCTTCGCCTTGGTCGACGGCAACGCCTTCTATGTCAGTTGCGAACGGGTGTTCAATCCCCGATTGCGCGGACGGCCCGTGGTCGTGCTCTCCAACAATGATGGCTGCGTGGTGGCCCGGTCAGACGAGGCCAAGGCCCTGGGGATCCCTATGGGCACGCCGTACTTCAAGATTCGTCAGTCCTTCGAGAAAGTCGGTGGCCTCGCCTTGTCCTCGAATTACACGCTCTATGCCGATCTCTCCAGCCGGATGATGGAAGTGATCGGGCAGTATTCCGACCGGCAAGAGGTCTATTCCATCGACGAGTCGTTCATCGAATGGAGCGGTTGCCGCCATTTCGATCAGGATCGCATCGCGGCCCAACTGCGGCGACAGGTGAGCCGCTGGACCGGCATTCCGGTTGGTATCGGCATTGGTCAGACCAAGACCCTGGCCAAGCTGGCGAACCGACTAGCCAAGAAGCATCCTGATTTCAGCGCTGGTGGCATCTGCAACCTGGCGGCACATTCGGCCCACGCCACCGACAACTATCTGGCGCAAATACCAGTGGGCGACGTCTGGGGCATCGGCAGCCGCTGGTCGGCCAGGCTCGAAGGCTTGGGGATACGGACGGCATTGGACTTGAGTCAGGCCGATCCATCCTGGATTCGTAAGCACTTCACCTTCGTGCTCGAAAAATCCGCCTGGGAACTGCGCGGGGTATCCTGTCTGCCAATCGAGGAGGCGCCGCCGCCCAAGCAGCAGATCATCTCCTCCCGTAGTTTCGGCAAGCTGGTGACCGACCTGCCGGCCCTGCGCCAGTCGGTGAGCAGCTATACGGCCCGCGCGGCCGAAAAGCTACGTCGGCAGCATTCGGAAACCCGGACCCTTACCGTGTTTATCAATACGCCTTCCTTCCAGATCAGCGAGCCGCAATATCACCCTAGCATCACCATGCGGATGGCCAAACCCAGCCAGGACACCCGCATCCTGACTCGGTTCGCCCTGCGTGGACTTGAGCGCATCTACAAGGAAGGTTACCGCTATCAGAAGGCCGGTGTCATGCTGCTGGATCTCGCTCCAGCCGAACAGGGCCAGTCATCGTTGCTCGACTACGACGATGCCAGCACCGGCTGGGATCGCATGCGGTTGATGGAGGTTATGGACCGCATCAATCGGGCGATGGGGCGAGAAACCTTGTGGACCGCCGCGCAGGGTTTGACCCGCGTTGAGCGGGACGATAGCTGGCGAATGAAGAGGGGAACACTGTCGCCGGCCTATACGACGCGGTGGAATCAATTATTGGAGGTCAGGGCTTGTTGAGAAAATCATGCTTTTCATTGACGGGTGTAAAACCAGAGAATGAAAGGGCACTTCCGATATTCAATCGGGAAATTCCCGGTCCCGAGGCACGCAATTTTCAGGTGCCGCGAATCTAGAGTCCTCCATGATCGGTACACCGGTGATCTCGTGTGGGATCTTTACCCCCGGTGTTGAGTTGTTTGGAAAAATCCACCAGTTTTAAGGCTTTTGCCGAGAACCCGTTGCGATGATCCACACGGAGGTACAGTCCCAGGCGGTCCTCGAGAGCCCGTGAAAGGCTTCCTCGAAAATTTGCCGACTTCGCTCTGATCCCAGTTGGCTGCAACGGCGGGTTCAGATGATGCTGGCCTCTCATCAGGTATGCAGGAATAAGCAATAGTGGAAAGGGAGGCGCGAGATTTTGCGGCTATACGGCGCATTATCAAACGCTGAATGAATTCGCGATGAGATCTAAACTGAAACTGGCTTTCCACATGTCAAGCAGTAACAGCCCAAAAAAAAGCCGACCATGCTGGACATGGTCGGCTTTTGACGGACTGGACCGGGTTATTCCAGATTTGCGTGTCTTGCGCGCATTTCCTCTTCCGGAATGCCTTTCTCATGAATGATATGAGAAATCGTGGCCTCCAGGAAGATCAGTGTTGATAGTTCAAACACAGTACCCATAGGCATGCCGACAACCTTGCCGTACATCTCGGGCTTACCAATCGGGATTACGGTATTCGACATATCAGCCAGGGTAGAACTGGTTCTGGAGGAAATCAGGACGATCTCCGCACCCAGTTCTTTAGCCCGCTTAGCAAAGGCAATCATGGTTTCTGTTTCACCAGACCCTGATATGACGATCAGGAGATCACCCTTTTGCAAACTCGGTGTAACAATTTCGCCTACGACGAAAACGTTATAACCACCATGCATTAATCGCATTGCAAAAAATCTGGCCACCAAAGCTGACCGACCGGCTCCCGAAATGAAGATCCGGGAAGCTTTGTCGAGCATGTCAGTCAATTGCTGGTCAAGGACAGGATCCGTAGCATCAAGGATGCTGGAAATCTTGTCCAGGATGAGCCGACGATGAGCCATTTTACGCAGCCTCAATCAGTTCGCGAATTTCACGAGCAGAATCGGCGGGAGAAGGTGCACCGTAGATAGCCGCGCCCACAACGATGATATTGGCGCCCGAACGAGCAACCTGCTGCGCAGTAGACTGCTTGATGCCGCCCGCCACGGAGATGCGAACTGGCAGACCCAGCTTTGCTACCAGGTTGAGGTCAGCAAAAGGAGTCTGTCCCGCCGCCTGCGCATCAAGGCCGGTGTGAACGCCGATGATCTGGGCGCCCATCTTGGCGGATTCGCGCGCACAGCCCGCTTTGTCAGGAACGTTGATCAGGTCAACCTGAACCTCGGCGTTATACTTGTTGGCGGCCTTGATAACGCCAGCAATGGTGGGTAGGCCAGAAACGCCCAATACCGTACAAATGTCAGCACCAGCCTCAAAGAAGGGTGCTGCTTCATATTCGCCAGCATCCATGGTCTTCAGATCCACAAGCAAGAGCTTGTTGGGGAACTTCTTCTTCAGTTCCTTGACCAGGGGCAGACCGTTAGCCTTGATGTTGGGGGTGCCAATCTCAAGGATATCGACGTAGGGCGCCGCCAAAGTAGCGAGCTTGAAGGTAGTGGCGTTGTCCAGGGAGTCCAGAGCCAACTGAATTAATGGTCTTGCCATGTTTTCTCTCCGATTGTTTATGGTTGATTAATAGCTCGCGCGCGATGCATCCGTAAATGCATTATCACCCAATTTAGACAGAAGCTTGAATGATGTCAACACGCCAACATTTTGGTTCGGGGCGAACAGGCCGCCCCAATAATTGGATGTGTGTAACGAAGTCTACAATTGAGAACCCGCCACACCCATCAGGCTCCAGGAATCTCTGCCTATGTTTTGGTCTGCACAATTCAGACAGCGAGTCCATTAGACTTGAGATACTTGGATACCCCCGTCTCACCAAGCGCCTTCTTGGGCTCAGGCAGGGCATTGATGTACTTTTGTACACCGGTTGGGGGTTTGGCTGCTGGGCCTACGCTTTCGATGGCGGGCAGCGTTCTGACGTATCTCTCAACACCCGTCAGAGCCTTGACAGGATTGTCAGTGACAACCACTCTGATGTACTTAGCTACGCCGGTTTCGTTTGTCGTGCCAACTCCCTGCAGATTATTGATGTATCGGGATACACCGGTTTCACCGTTGCCGGCGGGAGGCCTTGCCATAATTTATCTCCGAATTGTTATTGATTGGTGGATAGCTCTCATGCCATGCACGATCGGCAAATTTAGGCAGAACTTTAGATGATGTCAACCTGATTGGGGATTGCCAAATCACGGGTGAACCATTGCCACCATCTTCGTTCCATCAGCAATCGAACTTAAGTCCTGACGTTAAACGCCTCACTTAGCCGGCGATCCCCTGGCTTTTGAGGTATTTGGCAACGCCTGTTTCCACAGGGGCCTTTGCAGTTGCAGGCAGTGCGTTGATGTATTTCTCGACGCCGGTGACCGATTTGGCCGGAGCATCCGTGGGAAGTGTCTTGATGTAACGTGACACCCCTGTTTCCTTGGCCCCGTTGTTCTCAGGCAAGCTCTTGAGGTACCGGGCCACACCCGTTTCGCCGTTTCCGGCAGGTGGCGTGGTTACCTTTGCGGCCGCTACGCTGGTCCCGGCTGAAGCGCAGGCCTTGGGTTTTCTGAAAAACCAGAATCCAGCCGCGCCTGCGGCAGCTAGACCAAGAAGAAGGGTGAGGTTAGAGGATTCTTCAGTCTTCGGAGCGCTAGCGACTGCGGCAGGCTCCGATTTTTCCACTGGGGTGCTGCTTGCAGTGGTGGCCGGTGCGGGCTGGCTCTGGCTGGGTGTACTGGCGGCGGCTGCCTTGGCGGCTTCAGCGTGCTTGGCTATCAGTTCGGCGTCCTGTTTGATGATTTCTGGCTGAAAATCGGCTGCCGGGTATTGCGTTTCAGCGCCAACCAAAGGACTGGCGATCAGCAAAGCTATGAGTACACTCTTGGTCAGATTTTGGACTTTCACTTCTTTCCCCTCTGGATGATTTGATAGTGGTTGGTTATGGCCCTAAAAGGGCAGGGAGCCAGTTTGCACCTTCGCGGTAGTATAAGGTGGCAATGTATCAAATGGAATACGTCAAGGGTTGATCTCTGAAAGCCTGGAAGGACGGAGATCCGATTGGGGTGGGACGCCCTCATTGGACCCGGGATGGCTGTCTTGCTTGCATCATTTCTGCGAAATCAGGGACAGGAAACCACTCATATGGTGAAAAACCCTCGCGCCAGCCGAAGTCAGCGATGCGCCATCGCAATAGGGCGCGTAACCAAACGGAGCCATCCCTGCCGCGATCGCCGCTTCTATGCCCAGTGGGCTATCCTCGACCACGGCGCAGGCTTCAGGTCTCACCCCCATGGATTGCGCGGCATGGAGAAACAGGCCAGGGGCGGGTTTCCAACTGTTGCAGTCATAGGCGCTGAATACGCGGCCTTCGAAATACTCAAGCAATCCCGTCACCCCGAGACTGACTTGCATCTTGTCCCTGGGGCCATTCGATGCTACGCAGACAGGGACGTTCAGCGATTTCAAAAGCTCATGAACGCCCTCCATGGGGGTCAATTGCTGGGTAAAGACAGCGGCCATGCGCGCCCTGAGTTCAGGTAAAAAATCCGCTGGTACTGGCTGGCCTAACCAAGCCTCGATTTGGGCGATGGTGTCAGCCATTTTCCTACCGGCAAAGTGCTCCAGCGCCTGATCCAGTGTCAAGTGGAGTCCAAGTTCGCCTACGCATTCCACAATTACCGCGTTTCCCAGACGTTCGCTATCCACCAGGGTACCGTCGCAGTCGAAGATGATGGCTTCAAAACGCATATAGATTCTTCACGGTAGAATCTTCAGCTTGGCATAGGCCAGCATGAGCCATTTGGCTCCAGCATGGGCAAAATTGACTTGCACCCTTGCCTGAAGGCCTTCCCCCTCACAATGGAGCACGACCCCCTCACCGAATTTTGCGTGACTCACGCGTTGACCTAGTTTAATGCCTTGATGTTCCGAGGCTGAAATCGACGTAGGTTTGGCCTGAGCGGGTGAATTTTGCGATCCACCGCGAAAACGAACTTCCTCCAGGGTGTCAGCCGGTAATTCTCGCAGGAACCTGGATGGACGTGGGTACGTTTCCTTGCCATAAAGCCGTCGCGTCTCGGCATACGTCAGGTAAAGCTTTTTGCGTGCGCGAGTGATGCCTACGTAGCAGAGCCGCCGTTCCTCTTCCAGCCGGCAAGCGTCCTCCAGGGACTGGAGGCTAGGAAAAAGACCTTCCTCAAGCCCAACCAGAAAAACCAGGTCAAATTCCAGTCCTTTGGCTGCATGCAGGGTCATGAGTTGGACGCAATCTCCGAACGAATCGGATTGGTTCTCGCCAGATTCCAGTGCGGCATGACTCAGAAACTGATCGAGGACGGGGAGTTCGGGATCCAGGTTGGGTTCATGCTCGAATTGGCGGGCGGCATTGATCAGCTCTTCCAGGTTCTCCAGGCGTTGTTCGGCTTGTTCACCGCGCTCCTTACTGTAATGTTCTCTCAGGCCGGATGTCTGCAAGGTTTGCGCGATTTTCTCCGCCAAGCTTGAACCACTGGTTGACTCTTCCAGACCCGACAGGAGTTTTCGAAAAAGCTCCAATGGCTTTTGGGTGCGTAGTGGTAAGGCGTTGTTGCCACAGAGCATCTCCATGGCTTCCCACAGGGACAGCCGTTCGGCCTTGGCCAGATCGCGGATGAGATCAAGCGTTTTGGCGCCGATGCCACGGACCGGAGTGTTGATGATGCGTTCAAACGAAGCGTCATCATGAGGGTTATTGATCAAGCGGAGGTAACCCAGGGCATCCTTGATCTCGGTACGCTCGAAAAACCGAAATCCGCCGTGAACCCGATAGGGAATACCCATGGCAATTAGTTTTTCCTCGAACTGCCGCGATTGGGCATTGGAGCGATAGAGGATTGCCGTATTGTTTCTGGCATGGCCCGCCTCATGCCAGGAACGAAGCCGGTTAACCACGAAATAGGCCTCGTCCTGCTCGTTGAAGGCGCTATAAACGGAGATGGCCTCTCCGGTACCGATGTTTGTCCACAGATTTTTGCCTAGACGAGTCTGGTTGTGGGTAATCAATGCGTTCGCGGCTGAGAGGATGTTGCCGGTAGAGCGATAGTTCCGCTCCAGTCTAATGAGGTCATGCCGGGCGTAATCACGTTGAAAATGCTGGAGATTTTCCACCAGTGCGCCCCGCCAACTATAGATGGACTGGTCATCGTCGCCCACGGCAAAGAGGTTTTGCCGTGGCTGCGATAGTAACCGGAGCCAGGCATACTGGATTCGGTTGGTGTCCTGGAATTCATCGACCAGAATATGCTCGAACCGCGATCGATACATTTCCAGCAAATCGGGGGTGTCGCGAAGAAGTTCGTAGGAGCGTAGTAATAACTCGGCAAAATCCACCATGCCGGAGCGGTCGCAGAATTCCTGATACGCCTGATAGACATGGTGCAATTGTCGCTCATGAGGATCCTTCGCGGCGGGCAGTTGCTGGCTGCGTAAGCCTTCATCCTTGCGGTTATTGATAAACCACTGGGCTTGTCTGGCTGGCCAGCGATTTTCATCCAGGCCCAGGTTCTTGATGAGTCGCCTGATTACCCGGTGTTGGTCGTCTGTATCGAGGATCTGGAAGGTGTTCGGTAGACCCGCTTCCTTGGCGTGACGACGTAACAAGCGGTGGGCCAGTCCATGAAAGGTTCCCACCCAGAGGTCCCGTGTCGAAAGTTGCAACAATGTCTCGATACGGGATTTCATCTCGCCAGCCGCCTTGTTGGTGAAGGTTACAGCAAGAATGTTTCGGGGCGGCACCCCCTCGGCCTGGATAAGCCAGGCAATCCGATGAACCAGCACACGCGTTTTTCCGCTACCGGCGCCTGCAACAACCAGGAGAGTGGGTTTGTCGGAGCAGACGGCTTGACGTTGTTCCGGATTCAATGAGGCGATGATCGGGGTGATGTCCATGAGGCATTTTAACGGTTTACCTTGCGCGGCCGTCATGAAATCAGCACAATTCAGCCTTTAACGTACTGTAAGCGGGGAGTGACAAATCATGAGTTTTGATTATAAGCGCGCCATGAAGAGAGAGTTCAATGTCGGCGGCAAGGAGCAGAAGTTACGATACGCCATAGGCATAGGCGGTCTGCTGATATCAGTTTTTCTCGCCAACATTCCTCTATTGCTGGTGGGCGTGGTGTTAGTGGCAACCGCCAAGCTGCAATGGTGTCCCGTCTACTCAGGATTAAATAAAACCAGTGTAGAACCGGGTGAACAGCCCACTCAAAGCGGACACTGAGCTTCCTCGCAAACGCCGTTAGCCATGTTACGGGGCTCGTGAAACCGGGTCCCATTGGTTCTGCCTGATCGGCTTTCATCGGTTGCCACTCACAAACTGCCACCCGTCATAGCGCCTTTTTCCACTCACCTGAGCGGTTCATTTTCGATAATCGGAGCACGTCCGTCAGTCTAGTTCACATCGGATCGATGTTGAGTCTGTCTACCAACCCCAAGGGTTGTTGATTCCGGTTGCAAGTGGATCCGAATATGAAATAGAGCATATTCGATGGCCATCCCGAGACGTTCTCGTCTCGTACCCCGTTGTTTTTGTCAGAAGGCATCCACTTTCTTTGGCGTGGATACCTTGCCATCCCTGGATATCTGGAATATTGAGTCCACAAAATGTGTGCGACCGTGATGGCGCACGGCCAGATACAGCCATAGTTGGTGTACGCGCCGATTTCAATTACGGCCCCAATGCTGGTTTTACCCCGATACCCCAATCTACGGTCCCCCGTTTGGCGCGATGACGACGCGAATACAAACGCGTTCGTCCTGCGTCTGGCAGAGGGCAGAATGAGGGATCCGCCGGCCATGCGGTGCGTCATCCTGACGTACCGCTGCATGATGGACCATAGTCTGCATTGCTCCATCCCTCATCAGCTTTAGGGTGACGTAAGAACTGGCTCGCCATGATGCATAGCTTCCGATACAACAAACTCTGGCGTTACAGGCTTGAGTGATCAAGCCAAAGATCAGCCATGGAAGTACATGATGATTTCGTTCGCATTGTCGAAATTTGCTTTCAGCAAACCTTCTGCGGCGTTGCGCAGATGGTCGGCAGCCGTCTCGGTCGCTTGGGTGATGAATGCCAGCCCCGAAAGTAGAAAATGACCGGTGTGCCGAGGCCGAAGAATTCGTTGGCTGTGAAGGGCGTCGGACCGATCAGGTAAGGAGCCCAGCGCCTTGCTGTCTCGGCGGCAACTCCGTTGACGTCGCTTTCGCCCTACGCCGGTCTTTGTCCGCTCATCGCGACTGCGCTGCTGGAAGACTGGTGAAATGCTTTGTTGGGTCGATTCAATACGCATCGCTCGTTGTAGAGGGGATTTCGTAGTGGGAGATTCCGGTGTCAACAAATCGCCGGGCTTGACTTGCTCGTTCCTCCTTCATATATTCCCGCCTAAGTGGGAAGGTGTGGGGAAAAGTGGTGTAAAGGGGGGGGCGTGTTCCGAGGGGTCAGCGAAATTAACCTGGATGACAAGGGTCGCCTGGCCATTCCCACGAAGTACCGTGCCGAGTTGGCAGAATGTTGTGAGAGCCAATTGGTTGTCACCGTTGGCCTTGATCGTTGCCTTCTCCTGTACCCCTTGCCTGAATTCGAGGAGATCGAGCGCAAGCTCGTCAAATTGCCTTCCTTGGACAGTCAGGCGAAGCGGCTTCAACGCTTATTGCTAGGGCATGCCACCGAATGTGAGCTTGACGGTCAGGGGCGATTTCTTATACCGGAGCCTTTACGCAGGTTTGCTAGCTTGCAAAAGAAGGTCGCCATGGTAGGGCAAGGCAATAAGTTCGAAATTTGGGATGACGAGACCTGGAGTCAGGCCCGTGAGCTATGGATTGAGGTCGAACGGAATAATACCGAAGGTCTATCCCCTGAATTGGAGTCTCTGTCCTTTTGACGGAATCATGGGGTCCTTCAAGTGTTAGCCACCAGCCGGTCTTGCTCGAGGAAGCCGTCGACGGTCTGTGCTTGAAGTCAGGTGATATCGTTGTTGACTGCACCTTTGGACGGGGCGGGCATAGCCGGAGAATTCTCGAGATTATTGGCAAATGCGGGCGCTTGCTGGCCTTTGACAAAGATCTCGAGGCCATAAATTCCCCGGAGGCAAGTGCGCTGTCCGTCGACGGTCGGTTAATGCTGGTTCATACCAGTTTTTCCGATTTGAAAATGCAGGTAGATCGATTGGGATTCAGCGGAAGGGTATCGGGTATCCTGATGGACCTCGGGATTTCATCCCCTCAGTTGGATCAGGGGGATCGAGGTTTCAGCTTTCTGAAAGACGGACCGTTGGACATGCGCATAAACGAATCGGCGGGACAGACGGCTGCTGACTGGCTTGCGGTGGTCTCCGAACTTGAACTGCGGGAGGTGCTGTTTCGCTATGGTGAGGAGCGTAATGCGCGCAAGATCGCTAAAGAGATCATTTTGAGGCGCGATTCATCGCCACTGAAAACGACTGGAGAACTGGCCAGGCTGATCGAGCGCTGTACGCCAACGCGGGAAAGAGGCAAGCATCCGGCAACCCGTAGTTTCCAGGCCATTCGCATTCACATTAACCGGGAATTGCTCGAGTTGGAGGAATGTATGCCGCAAGCCGTTGATGTGCTCAGGCCGGGTGGTCGATTGGCGGTGATTGCATTTCATTCACTGGAAGATCGTATCGTGAAAAGGTTTATGCGCGATGCGGAGCGTGGCTGTTCACCGGAACAGGCGAGGCAAAAGTTTGAAAGTGCTGGCAGAGTCCGCCTGAAACGTATAGGTAGGGCCGTAAAGCCAGGTGAGCGAGAACTGATGACAAACGTCAGGTCGCGAAGCGCTGTGTTGAGAATTGCAGAGAAAGTCGAGCAGTGAAGATTATGTTGATGCTGGTTGTTGTTGCCGTGGCTTCAGCTTTGGGAGTCGTTCATATGAAATATCGAACACGATTACTCTTTTCCGAAGTTCAGCGGCAGCAGCAGATGAACGAAGCCTACGATGAAGAATTGGCGCAATTGCAATTTGAACAAAACAAATGGTCCGAGCGGGAGCGCATCGAACATGCCGCGCAAAGTCAGCTCGGCATGTCTCTGCCTGAATCCACAGCCATCATTTCCATAACTCCCTGACCGAGATTGCAGCCATGCTGATTATTCGTCCCAAGCAGGCCAGTCCGGACTACAGTCTTCGCTGGAGGCTCTTACTGGGGCTCTTGTTGACTTCATTGACGGTCCTGATTGGCCGGGCGGTATATCTCCAAGCCCTTGATAAACAATTTCTCAAGCATCAGGGTGATTTACGCCATGTAGGCATCATGCCCATACCCGCGCATCGCGGAAGAATCACCGACCGGCATGGCGAATTGCTCGCGGTCAGCAGCCCGGTTAAGTCGATTTGGGTCAATCCCAAGGAGTTTCTCAAGGCACAGATTCCGGCGGAAAAGATTCGGCAGCTAGCCGCTCAAGTAGGGCTGAGCAGAGATGAGGTCATGAGTCGAATCGGTAACGACGAAGAGCGGGCTTTTGTCTACCTCAAGCGTAAGATGAACCCGGAACAGGCTGATACGGCCACGGGTCTCGGAATACCGGGTGTGTATGCCGAGCGAGAATACAAACGTTATTACCCAACGGGTGAGGTGGCTGCTCATCTGGTGGGATTGACCAATATTGATGGCAAGGGCCAGGAGGGCATGGAGCTTGCGCATGACGGTTCATTGAGAGGAATTGATGGCGCTTGGCGGGCCGTGCGGGACGGCAAGAGGCGCATCATCGAGAGAACGGAAGAATTGCGGCAACCGATACCGGGCCGGGATTTGGCATTAAGTATCGATGCCAGGTTGCAGTACATTGCCCATCGCGAGTTAAAAAGTGCGGTTGCTCAGCACCGCGCTCGCTCGGGGAGCCTCGTGATGCTGGACAGCCGGACGGGTGAGGTTCTGATCATGGCGAACCAGCCCGCCTTCAACCCGAATAGTCGCGGCAAGGTATCTCCCGATGTTTCGCGCAACCGAGCCATGACCGATTTGTTCGAACCCGGTTCGACCATGAAGCCGTTTGCCGTGGCCTGTGCTCTGGAATTAGGCCTCGCTCAGCCGAACACCATTGTCGATACCAATGGCGGCACCATGTATATCGGCAGAAACGTCGTCAAGGATGTTCATAGTTACGGCGTCATGGATGTCGCAAAAATCCTGCAAAAATCCAGTAACGTGGGAACCAGCAAAATTGCTCTCAAAGTTCCCCCCCGCAAGTTCTGGGTGTTCTACCACAACTTCGGTTTCGGTCAGCCGCTGGAAACCGGCTATCCAGGGGAAGCAAGAGGGAGATTGTCCGATTATCATGGTTGGAGCGCATTTGAGCAGGCGACACTTTCATTTGGCTACGGTGTGTCCACCTCTCCTCTCCAACTGGCCAGGGCCTATACCGTCTTGGCCAACGATGGTGTCATGCCGATGGTCAACCTGACCCGATTGGATCAGGGGGGTAGTGCGCATCGGATCTTGTCGACCAAAACCGCCAGTTCAATCAGAGGCATGCTGGAAAGGGTGGTTTCCAAGGAAGGTACCGCTTTACAGGCCGCGGTACCGGGGTACCGGGTGGCGGGCAAAACGGGTACGGTCAAAAAGCTTGGCGCACGTGGCTATACCAGTTCCCGTTACCATGCGGTGTTTGCTGGTATGGCGCCAGCAAGCAATCCCCGATTGGTCATGGTGGTCATGATCGATGAACCTTCTGCTGGAGACTATTATGGCGGTGTCGTGGCGGCGCCAGTGTTTTCCAGGGTCATGCAGGAGGCCTTGAGAGTGCTGAATATTGCGCCCGATGCCCCGCTTATCGCGGCCAGGCAGGACAGCCCTGCATGAGCCCCAGAGTTGGTGTTCAACGAAAGCCAGGAATTTCTTTAGCCAGCTTGCTTCAAGGGTATTCGGGTACGGCGAATACCCCTGATATTGCTATCCATGGTCTCCAGCAATCCAGCGATAAAATTGAACCGGGTGATCTTTTCTGTGCCTTGAATGGGCACAAAACACATGGATTACGATACTTGTCGCAAGCGGTGGATAGAGGCTGCGCCGCAGTGATCTATGATCCCCTTGGTCTGCCAGAAGATTTTGCAATACCCGCTCTCGAGGTTCCGATTTGCGCCGTCAGTGATTTGAATCATTTTCTGGGGTATATAGCGGACCGATTTTATGGCAGCCCCTCAAAGTTCATGAATATGCTTGCCGTTACGGGCACGAATGGCAAGAGCTCCTGTAGCCACTTCCTGGCGGATGCGCTGTCATCTCATGGCAAGGCGGGTTTCATTGGTACGCTGGGTTGGGGATCACGGGAGGATGTGCGCTCTACTACCCATACCACTCCCGATGCCATAGAAATCCACCGGATTCTCACCGAACTGCATCGAGCAGGTTACCAGTCCGTTGTCATGGAAGCGTCCTCGCATGGGCTCGACCAGGAGAGGCTGAATGGTGTTCGCTTCAGCGGTGCGCTGTTCACGAACTTTTCCCGAGACCATCTGGATTATCACCAGACCATGGAGGCTTACCTCGAAGCCAAACTCAAGCTGCTGGAATGGGCGGGTCTGGAATTTGTTGTCTACAACGCCGATGATCCCATCGCGATTCCCATTGTTGCGCGGAGGCGGAAAGGACTCAGATACTTGGGTTATGGTTCGATAGATTCCAAGCAGGCCGATGAGGCTGTACGGGTTAACTATGGTTCGATACACCACCATGCTCGGGGCACCCGATTTACAGTTCATTATCAAGCTCAGCTCGCCAACATCGATGTTCCGGTATTTGGCGATTTTAATGTGGAGAATTTGACCGCCTCCCTGGCGGTGCTTCTCGAATTGGGATATTCCTTCGAATCAGCAACAGTCATGTTGGGTCATGCTTGTCCGGTCCCGGGACGTATGGAAACTGTCAGTCAAGGTGGTCGCTCCGCCGTCATTGACTATGCTCATACTCCCGATGCCTTGCACAGCGTATTGACCGGCTTGCGAAAACACTGTGAGGGTAACCTATGGGTAGTCTTTGGTTGTGGCGGGGATCGTGACCGCGGAAAGAGAGCAGCGATGGGAGCCGTAGCCGATGGCCTGGCTGATCACATCGTAGTCACCGACGATAATCCACGCAACGAGGACCCCGAGACCATCATCAGTGATATCTACAAGGGCATTTCCCATCGTGATGCCATCGTCATCAGAGAACGTAATCGCGCCATAGAGCATGCACTGGCCTACGCAAAGAGGGGTGATTTGGTTTTGGTGGCCGGCAAGGGACACGAAACCACCCAGGAAATTCAGGGGGTGAAATACCCCTTCAGTGATCGCGACGTGGTCATGGATGTTCTGCAAAATCTACAACAAACTTGATGTCAGCGCTCCTGAAAAAAAGTGAAGTTGTCCACTAGATAAACCCGGCGAAAATTACGAAAATAATAATCAGGGGTGAAGTATGCTTGTTGAGTTGGCCGACTGGTTAACGGAATATTATGATGGATTTCGGGTTTTTAAGTATCTGACCTTTCGCGGAATTCTCGGCATTTTAACGGCGCTCTTGATTGCGTTCGTCGTGGGGCCCGCCATGATCAGGCAGCTCAGCCGCTACAAAATCGGTCAAAGTGTTCGCGACGATGGGCCACAGAGCCACTTTTCGAAGGCGGGTACGCCGACCATGGGCGGCGCCTTGATTCTGGTGGCGGTAGCCTTAAGCACCCTGCTGTGGGCGGATTTAGGTAATCGCTACATTTGGGTCACCCTGATGGTAACGCTGGGGTTTGGGGGTATCGGATTTGTCGACGACTATAAAAAACTGGTGCTGCGCAATAGCAAGGGATTGGCGGCCCGGCATAAATATCTTTGGCAGTCGATCTTTGGCGGAACCGCGGCAATTCTCTTGTACTCAACAGCAACGGTTCCTGCGGAAACCACCCTGATTCTCCCGTTTTTCAAGCAGTTTGCCTGGAATATGGGGATCGCCTATCCGATTCTGACCTATTTTGTCATTGTGGGGACCAGCAATGCCGTCAATTTGACCGATGGTCTGGATGGATTGGCTATCATGCCGACGGTATTGGTCGCCGGCGCCTTTGCCATTTTTGCCTATGTATCAGGCAATTCCATCTTCGCCGAGTATCTGGGAATCCCGTTCGTACCCTTGGCGGGAGAATTGGTGGTGTTCTGCGGCGCACTGGTCGGGGCGGGTTTAGGATTCCTTTGGTTCAATACTTATCCCGCCATGGTATTCATGGGGGACGTTGGGGCTCTGGCCTTGGGAGCCGCCTTGGGTATTCTAGCTGTACTGGTAAGGCAGGAGATCGTTCTTGTTATCATGGGGGGTGTCTTCGTGGTGGAAACCCTCTCGGTCGTGATACAGGTGATGTCGTTCAAGATGACGGGAAGGCGAATTTTTCGCATGGCCCCGATTCACCATCATTTTGAACTCAAGGGTTGGCCAGAACCGAGAGTCATCGTTCGCTTCTGGATCATTTCAGTCGTGCTGGTTCTGATCGGTCTTGCTACTCTCAAGCTAAGATAATCCAATGACTATGGCATCTCCAGGAACGTTGCAGGACAACGGCCGGTTGGCCCCGCTTGGCCTGGATGAGAATTCGACGGTTCTCATCATCGGCCTGGGCAAGACCGGGTTATCCGTAGCGCGCTTTTTGTCTGGGCGCGGCATTCGATTCGCGGTCAACGACACGCGTGAAAAACCTCCATCATTAATGGATTTCAGGGAGCAATTTCCCGATGCGGCGGTTTTTTTGGGCGGGTTTGAGGCTTCTGCTTTTGCGGCAGCGTCTCATCTGATCGTGAGTCCTGGCGTCTCCTTGCAGGAGCCGTTGATTCAATCAGCCAGGCGGCGGGGGATACCTGTGCTGGGTGACCTGGACCTATTTGCTTCGATGGCCCGGGCGCCGGTGATCGGAATCACTGGCGCCAACGGCAAGAGTACCGTGACCACTCTGGTCGGTTTGATGGGGGAAGCGGATGGCAGGAAGACCCGTGTCGGCGGAAATCTTGGGACACCGATGCTGGAATTGCTGGATGATGACGCTGAGCTTTACGTACTCGAGCTTTCAAGCTTCCAACTGGAGAGTTCCCATTGGCTCGAGCCAATGGCTGCTACCGTGCTGAACATCAGCCCTGACCATATGGACCGCTATCCGGATATTGATGCCTACGCCAACGCCAAGGCGCGAATCTTTCAGGGGCAGGGACTGATGGTGTTGAATCGGGATGATGCCATGGTGGCAAGGATGGCCAGGGATGGCCGCCCAATCGCCTGGTTCAGCCTTCTGGATAGCGAAGCCGACTACAGGCTTGGGTGGGTTGAGAATGTCGAGTGGTTGTTGAGCCCGGGCGGACCGTTGATCCCTCGCGGTGAGGTGAAGTTACAGGGTAGACACAATCTTGCCAATGCCTTGGCGGCGATGGCTCTCGCCGATGGAGCGGACATATCGCGCTCGACACAGCGCTCGATCCTGAACAAATTCACTGGCCTTGACCACCGCATGGAATGGGTGGGAGAGTTCAATCGGGTGGATTGGATCAACGATTCCAAGGCGACCAATGTAGGGGCCTGCATGGCCGCTTTGGCGGGTTTGGACAAACCCGTCATACTGATCGCCGGTGGGGATGGCAAGGGCGCCGATTTCAGGCTATTGCGTCCCGTAGTGCGGGATAAGGTCAAGGCGCTGATTCTCATGGGCAAGGATGCGCCGGTCTTGGAGTCCGCTCTTGGCGATCTCGTGTCAACGGTGCTTGTGGAAAACATGCGACAGGCCGTGGAATCCGCTCATCGGTTGGCAAGCCCGGGCGATGTGGTGTTACTGGCTCCCGCCTGCGCCAGCCTGGATCAGTACAAGGACTATCAACACAGAGGTCAAATGTTCACCGATGAAGTCAGGAAGTTGGCCCGATGAGCGCAATACTCACTCCCCCCAGGCGAGGTCTGGTTCTGCACTGGAGAGGGAACCGGTTTTATGTGGACACCATATTGCTGGTGGTATCGCTTTTCTTGCTGCTGTTCGGCTTTGTCATGGTGGCTTCGGCTTCGCTCCACTTGGGTGACAAACTGGCGAACGACAGTTTCTATTTTCCTCGTCATCAACTGATTCACATTTTATTGGGATTATTGGTGGGATGCGTGGCGGCGTCGGTCCGGTTGGAAACCTGGCGCAACATATCCCTGCAACTTTTTTTCGTGGGCCTTCTGTTATTGGTGCTCGTTCTAGTCCCGGGCATCGGTAAGGTTGTCAATGGCAGTTCACGCTGGATCAATCTCCTGGGTATTCGCATACAAGTTTCCGAGGTGTTCAAGCTGATCGCCGTCATCTATATGGCCAGTTTTATTGATCGCCATATCAATATAGTGAGGAGTTCCATTCAGGGTATGATTCGTCCTTTCATGCTGCTGGGCGTAGCCGCCCTGTTGTTGTTGAAGGAGCCTGATTTCGGCGCAACGGCGGTCATCATGGCGGTTGCGCTGGGCATGTTGTTTCTAGCCGGTGCCAGTTTATGGCAGTTCGGTGCGCTGATTGCCGCGTTTGCCGGCGCGGCGGTAGTGTTGATCATGACGGCCGAATACCGGTTACGGCGGGTGCTCAGCTTTCTAGATCCTTGGGATGATCCGCTGAACAGCGATTTTCAGTTGAGTCAGGCGCTGATCGCCTTTGGGCGCGGCGAGTGGAGTGGTGTCGGGCTGGGGTCGAGCATTCAGAAGATGTTCTATCTGCCGGAAGCGCATACCGATTTTCTCTTCTCGGTGATCGGGGAAGAGTTGGGGCTGGTGGGTACAACCACGGTCATATTATTGTTCATGGTGCTGGTCTGGCGCGCATTTGTCATCGGCCAAATGGCGGAAAGCAATAGTACCCGTTTTGCGGCTTTTCTAGCTTACGGGATCGGGATATGGTTTGGTTTGCAGGCCTTCATTAATATGGGCGTCAATATGGGTCTGTTACCGACCAAGGGTTTGACCTTGCCGCTCATGAGTTATGGTGGCGGTAGCATCATGGTGATGTGCGCCGCTTTGGCTGTTCTCTTCCGGGTTCGTAGCGAGGCCATTGCAGCGGTGACTGCCAAACCAAGAGTAAGGTCTTCATGGTCAAACGGGTGATGATCCTCGCCGGTGGCACCGGCGGCCACGTCTATCCGGCGCTGGCCGTTGCCCGGGAGTTGCGAGAGGCTGGCCACGAAGTCGTCTGGATGGGGACGCGCAAGGGGCTTGAAGCCAGAGTGGTCCCGGCAGCGGGGATACCTATCGAATGGCTGTCGGTGACCGGTATTCGAGGCAAAGGTTGGCTGGGCATCATCAAGGCCCCTTTCATGCTCTTCCGGGCGTTTCGCCAGTCATTCTCCATCCTGCGGCGTGTAAGACCGCAGGTGGTGCTTGGTATGGGCGGGTTCGTCTCCGGGCCGGGCGGACTCGTGGCCAGAGGCTTGGGCGTGCCGTTGATACTGCATGAACAAAACCGGATACCGGGAACGACCAATCGCTGGCTTGCGCGGTGGGCCACGGTCGTGCTGGAGGCCTTCCCGGGAAGCTTTGCTGCCAGAATTGGTGCAATCGCCTGCGGTAACCCACTGCGCAGAGAGATATCAGCGCTTGCCGAACAGTGTGAGGATAAGGCCTGGACTCCCGGTTCACCCCTACGGGTTTTGGTTATGGGCGGCAGTTTAGGCGCCAAGGCGCTGAATGAAATCGTACCGGCCGCTATGGCAATGGTCGGACGGCCTCTCGAAGTCCGACATCAAACCGGCGAAGCCATGCTGGCCGAGACGCGAGCTAGATATGACCAGTTGGGTCTCGTGGCTGAAGTAACGGCGTTTATGCAGGATATGGCCGAGACCTATCGGTGGGCCCATGTGGCGATATGCCGTTCCGGGGCAATGACGGTCAGTGAACTGTCTGCCGCCGGATTGCCGGCCATCTTGGTGCCTTATCCTTATGCCATAGACGATCATCAGACAGCGAATGCCCTTTTCCTGGTAGAGGCTGGGGCTGCGGAACTGATGCCGCAATCACGGCTTACGCCGGAAAGTCTGGCATCGATTATCCGGGGATGGCTGGATTCACCGGATAAGCTCACTGAAATGGGTAGACGCGTTCAACGCCTGGCTACTCCAGCGGCAGCTAGCATGGTTGCCAATCTATGCCTGGACAAGGCTCGTATTCAGACCCAGGAGCAGCCTCATGAGAATGACTGACGCGATGTATGGTCAGCATGGCATGAACCGTATTCGTCGCATCCATTTCATCGGTATTGGCGGCACCGGCATGAGCGGTATTGCCGAGGTCTTGTTGAATCTCGGCTATCAGGTTTCAGGATCGGACCTTGGGGAGAACGCCGCCACCCTGCGCCTCGCCAGCCAGGGCGCTACGATACATCGCGGGCATGAGCCCACCCACGTTGAGGGAGCCGAGGTAGTAGTGGTATCGACCGCCATCGATCGAGCCAACCCTGAGCTCACAGCGGCCCTGAAGCATAAAATTCCGGTGGTCTCCCGGGCGGAAATGCTGTCGGAATTGATGCGATTTCGCTACGGTATTGCCGTGGCAGGTACCCATGGGAAAACCACGACCACGAGTCTCGCGGCCAGCGTGCTCGCGGAAGCGGGACTGGATCCGACTTTCGTGATTGGCGGACGCCTCAATAGCGCCGGCACCAATGCGCAGTTGGGTCAGGGAGCCTTTCTGGTGGCGGAAGCGGACGAGAGTGACGCGTCGTTTTTATATCTGCAGCCCATGATAGCGGTTGTAACCAACATCGACCGCGATCATATGGAAACCTATGCGGGGGACTTCGAGCGCCTCAAACAGACCTTTGTTGAATTTCTCCATCACGTTCCATTTTATGGTATGGCAGTCCTCTGCATCGAGGATGCAGGGGTGCGCGAGATTCTGCCCCATATCAGCAAGCCGGTGCGAACCTATGGGTTCAATGCCGATGCGGATGTCCGTGCGGTGGACATTCATCAGGAGGGAATGCGAAGCAGATTCAGGGTAGAGCAAACGGGCAAGAAGCCGGGTTTTGAGGTGACCCTGAATTTGCCTGGTCGTCATAACATACTCAATGCACTCTCGGTGATTGCCATCGCGGAAGAACTGGGTATCGACGATTCCACGATACAGCGCGCCTTGAGTCAGTTCAAGGGCATCGGTCGACGTTTCCAGGTCAACGGGGAGTTACGACTTGCGGGTCAACCGATTACCTTGGTGGATGACTATGGTCATCATCCCCGGGAGATCGAAGCTACACTGGATTCGGCTCGCCAGGCATATGCCGGGCGGCGGTTGGTGATGATATTCCAGCCGCATCGTTATACCCGGACCCGGGACCTGTTCGAGGACTTTGTGGAAGTTTTGTCCAAAACCGACCTGCTGATTTTGACCGAAGTTTACCCGGCCGGCGAGAAACCGATTAGCGGCGCGGATGGGCGTGCCCTATCGCGCGCCATCCGCTTGCGCGGTCAGATTGAGCCCCTGTTCATAGCGGAAATAGCCGAACTCAACGAAATCCTGCCGGGCATACTCGAGCCGGGCGATGTGATTCTCACGCTTGGCGCGGGAAACATCGGGCAGGTGGCGGCCGAACTGCCACGGCAGTTGGAGGCGTCGCTGAAGATTGCGGAACGTTCATGAACTCGCTCGTTGAACAGGCCCTGATCGGCGAGATCCGGGGTGAAATTCGGCATGACGAGCCCATGGCGCATCACAACTCCTGGCGTGCCGGCGGGCGGGCGGACCAGTTCTTCATGCCGGCGGACCTCGAAGATTTACGTGATTTCCTCAAGCGCCTTCCCCCCGGCGAAGAATTGCTCTGGATAGGTTTGGGGAGCAACTTGTTGATCCGCGATGGCGGCATTCGTGGTACGGTGATTTGTACCTGCAATCGTCTCAAGCGTATGAGATTAGTGGATTCGGGCCGCCTTGAAGTGCAAGCCGGGGTACCCTGTGCCCATGTGGCCAAATTCTGTGCGGAGCGGGATTTGATCGGTGGTGAATTTCTGGCGGGGATTCCTGGCACCATGGGGGGCGCACTGGCGATGAATGCCGGAGCATTCGGCGGTGAAACCTGGCGCTTGGTCAGAGAAGTTACGACTGTGAACAGGTCAGGTGAACTTCGCCAGCGAACTCCAGGTGAATTTGAGGTGGGTTACCGAAGCGTTCGTGGACCCGCGGGTGAATGGTTCGTGGGGTGTCAGCTTGAGCTTGAAAAAGGGGATGGCGCCGAGAGCCGAAACCGGATTCGCGGTTTGCTGGCTCGTCGCAGCGAGACCCAGCCAACCCAGTGGCCCAGTTGCGGTTCGGTTTTTAGAAATCCGGAAGGGGATTTTTCCGCACGCCTTATCGAGGCCAGCGGGCTCAAAGGTTATAGCATCGGGGGTGCTCAGGTTTCCGAAAAGCACGCTAATTTCATCGTCAACACGGGTAACGCCAGTGCTGCCGACATAGAGGCATTGTTGTTGCATGTAAAGGCAGAGGTATTGCGTCGGCATGGGGTGGAGTTGATCCCTGAAGTCAAAATCGTCGGTATTGCGGCCTAGGAGTCGAGATGAGTCAAGAATTTCAGCAAAAGCCCGACGCATTCGGAAGAGTTGCAGTCCTGATGGGGGGGGCGGCAGCCGAGAGAGAGGTTTCGCTCAAGAGTGGGAAGGCCGTCTTGCAAGCGCTGCACAATAAAGGGGTGAATGCCGTCGGTTTTGACGTTGGCCACCAGATGATCCAACCGTTGATCGAGGATGAACAGGGGTTTGACCGAGTTTTCAATATCATTCACGGACGCGGTGGGGAGGATGGTGTATTGCAAGGGGCTCTAGAGGCATTGGGCCTCCCTTATACGGGCAGTGGGGTCCTGGCGTCGGCCCTGAGCATGGACAAGCTTCGCACCAAACTCTGCTGGATGGGCGCGGAATTGCCCACTCCACCCTGGATGTTGTTAGCTTCCGAACACGATTGTCTCCGTTTGGAAAGCAAGCTGGGTTTTCCGGTCATCATCAAGCCGGCCCAGGAGGGTTCCAGCATCGGGATGAGCCGCGCGGACAATTTAGAGGAACTCAAGGCGGCATGGCGAACGGCATCGTTATATAATTGTCATGTTTTTGCTGAAAAATGGGTCGTGGGTAGGGAATTTACCGCGGCCATTCTTGGGGATCAGCCATTGCCGCTCATTCGCCTGGAGACGCCCCATTCGTTTTATGATTTCGACGCCAAGTACCGCGCCGAGACCACCCGCTATCACTGCCCATGCGGTATAAGCCCTGAATTTGAAGAACGGTTGCAGCAACTCTCCATGGCTGCCTGCGAAATTGTGGGTGTGACTGGATGGGCGAGGGTGGATTTAATGGTTGACGATCACGACCAGCCTTGGCTGATTGAAGTCAACACCGTGCCTGGCATGACGGATCACAGCTTGGTGCCCATGGCGGCGCGTCAGGCGGGAATTGAATTTGACGATTTGGTGTGCAGGATATTGGCGACCAGTCTGAACCGTAATTGAGGCAGAATGGTCCGCAAAATAAAAAAAAGACGGAACAAGCGGTCGCACTACTTGATGGCGTTCTTGCTGACCGTTTTGGTGCTGACAGGGGTGGTAGTCCTTCAGCAGCGTGGGAGTTTTAGTGTAGTGAGAGACATGCTCGTACCTATCAGGCAGGTGCGCATCGAAGGCGCGTTTGCCAACGTGGAGCCCACTGAACTTGAGCCCATTGTGATGCCGTTGCTGCAAGAGAATTACGTCACTGTCGATCTGGAAGCCATTGAGCGTGCACTGGTCAATGTGCCCTGGGTCCAGCAGGCGCGCGTGGCGAGGATTTGGCCCAATACAGTCCAGATCGATGTCACTGAGCAGGAGGCCATTGCCAGATGGGGGTATGACAGCCTTATTGGCAGATATGGCAAGGTATTCCGGGTATCGAGAGGACTGGATGGCTTTCGTCATTTGCCGCTGTTGATGGGGCCGGAGGGGCGAGAGCAAGAAGTATTGGCGATGCTCGAAGGGTTGAATCAGGATTTCGCAGTTCGGAACACCCCGCTGACGGCGCTTAAACTTAGCGGAAGGTTAGCCTGGACAGCAACGCTGTCGGATGGACTGCAGATCGAGTACGGAAATCAGGATCCTCGGCGGGCGACGCTGCGATTGCTGAGTGTGCTGCCTGGGCTAGGCAAAGAACGTATTGAGGCTATCAGGACTATCGACATGCGATATCCCCGTGGTTTCGCGGTGACCTGGAAGCCGGGGAGTGAAGTGCAACAACCGGATGAGCGGAATTCGGTTAAACCTACCACTTGAATAAGGCTAAACAGCATGCGCAATTTTCAAAGAACGAACAGATGAACTACAGGCAATCGATCGATGGCTAAAAAATCGGACCGCAATCTCATTGTGGGGTTGGATATCGGTACCTCCAAGGTGGCTTGTATAGTCGGTGAAATTAACCAGGAAGGCGATGTGGAGGTTGTTGGGCTGGGCACACATCCCTCCAAGGGTTTGAAGAAGGGTGTGGTCGTCAACCTTGAAACGACGGTGCAATCCATTCAGCGTGCCATTGATGAAGCCGAACTGATGGCGGGTTGTCGCATCCATTCGGTCTTTGCGGGCATTGCGGGTAGCCATATTATCAGCATGAATTCGCATGGCATCGTCGCCATCAAGGATAAGGAAGTCACCCAGGGCGACGTGGACCGGGTCATTGATTCGGCACGAGCCGTTGCCATACCGGCTGATCAGAAGATTCTGCATATCCTGCCTCAGGAATATGTTATCGACCGCCAGGAGGGTATCAAGGAGCCTGTTGGCATGTCCGGCATTCGTCTCGAGGCGCGGGTGCATATCGTCACGGGTGCCGTCAGCGCGGCCCAGAATATCGTCAAATGCATACGCCGCTGCGGGCTTGAAGTGGAGGACATCATCCTTGAACAACTCGCTTCGAGTGCAGCCGTTCTGACCGACGACGAGAAGGACTTGGGTGTCTGTCTGGTTGACATTGGTGGCGGTACCACGGACATTGCGGTGTTTACCGACGGTGCGATACGGCATACGGCCGTGATACCCATTGCCGGTGATCAGGTTACCAACGATATTGCGGTAGCGCTGCGAACGCCCACGCAATTCGCCGAGGAGATTAAAATCAAGCACGCCTATGCCCTGACGCAATTGGCCAGTCTCGAAGACTTCATTGAAGTACCCAGCCTGGGTGAGCGGCCCATAAGACAAATTTCCCGCCTCAATCTCGCCGAAATCGTGGAGCCACGCTATGAGGAACTTCTTATGTTGGTACAGGCTGAATTGAGACGTAGCGGATTCGAAGATTTGATCGCGGCCGGCATCGTGTTGAGTGGCGGTAGCGCGCGGGTTGAGGGGTTGGTGGAACTGGCGGAAGAGATTTTTCATATGCCTGTCCGGATTGGACTGCCGCAGTCCATTTCCGGACTTAACGAAGTACTGCGCAATCCCGCGTATTCGACAGGTGCGGGACTGTTGTTATTTGGCAGGCAACAACATCAACATGGAGAACATCGCCGGGCCATGGGGCCTGGCCTCCGGGGCATGTGGTCCCGTATGAAGGATTGGTTCACGGGCAATTTTTAACAGATAGCAGAATACCTGAGGGGTGGTGCAATGAAGTTTGAGATAGTTGATTCCTATAGCCAAAATGCCGTGATAAAAGTCATAGGCGTGGGTGGTGGTGGTGGTAATGCCGTCAACCACATGGTCAATAGCCTGATTGAAGGCGTGGATTTTATTTGCGCGAATACCGACGCCCAAGCGCTCAAGAGCCTGCAGGCGCGCTCGGTGATTCAATTGGGTAATGCCCTGACCAAGGGGCTTGGGGCCGGCGCCAATCCCGATATCGGACGGCAGGCCGCCCTGGATGATCGGGATCGTATTCTCGAAGTTCTTGAAGGCGCCGACATGGTGTTCATTACCGCGGGCATGGGCGGTGGTACCGGGACCGGTGCGGCCCCCGTCATTGCGGAGATCGCCAAGGAGGCCGGAATTCTGACCGTGGCCGTTGTCACCAAGCCCTTTGCCTTTGAGGGCAAGAAACGTCGGGATTTGGCGGAAAAAGGCATCGACGAACTCAGTCAATTTGTCGACTCACTGATCACCATCCCCAACGAAAAACTGTTACCGGTTCTGGGTCGGGACGTGAGTCTGATGAATGCATTCGCGGCCGCCAATGATGTGTTGCTGGGAGCGGTCAAGGGCATTGCCGATTTGATCACTCGTCCCGGTTTGATCAACGTCGATTTCGCTGACGTCAGGACCATCATGACCGAGATGGGCATGGCGATGATGGGTACGGGCATCGGCCACGGTGAAAACCGCGCTCGGCAGGCGGCCGAAGTAGCCATTGCAAGCCCGCTGCTTGAGGACATCAACCTGCAAGGCGCTCGTGGCATTCTGGTCAACATTACCGGCGGCCTGGACATGGCGATTGGCGAATTTGATGAAGTCGGTAATGTCGTCAGGGAGTTCGCCTCCGATGATGCCGCCGTGGTGATCGGTACTGTCATTGATCCCGACATGCATGATGAGTTGCATGTGACGGTGGTGGCCACGGGCCTGTCCAGTGCTCGCCAGGCCAGCGAACCCACACTCAAACTCGTCCAGAAAAATACCGGGGAAATCGATTATGGCGAAATGACTCGGCGTCCTGCGCTCACCCGCAAGCAATCCCAGATGGAGCCACGCACCGAGGCCAAGAAGGAAAAGGAAATGGATCTGGAATATCTGGATATTCCGGCCTTCCTGCGCCGTCAGGCTGACTAGGATTTTCCAGCCGCTCACCATCATGTTGATTCATGACTCGCGTCCTCGCGGGCGTGAGTTCACTGAGCCCACCGGTCTTTTTCACGCTCGATTGAGCGTTGCCGCGTGGCATTCAAACGCAATCAGGAGATATTCTGATGATCAGGCAAAGAACACTTAAAAATCTCATCAAGGCCACCGGAGTGGGCCTGCACACCGGGGAAAAGGTCTTTCTCACCTTACGTCCCGCCGCGCCCAACACAGGGATCGTATTCCGTCGAGTGGATTTGCCTGAGCCCGTCGATATTCCGGCCACCCCGCAAAACGTGGGGGAAACGACCCTTTCCACCACCCTCATCAAGGGTGAAGTCAAGGTTTCGACCGTTGAGCATCTGCTTTCAGCCTTGGCTGGTCTGGGTATCGATAATGCCTATGTCGATGTGAGCGCGCCAGAGGTGCCCATCATGGATGGCAGCGCCGGCCCCTTTGTTTTTCTGATTCAGTCCGCCGGCGTTGAGGAGCAGAATGCCCCCAAACGCTTCATTCGCATCAAGAAACCCATACGGGTTCAGGATGGCGATAAGTGGGCCAGTTTCGAACCTTATGAAGGTTTCAAAGTGACCTTTACGATCGACTTCGATCATCCCGTCTTCAGTGAGGATGCCCAGACTGCCAGCATTGATTTTTCCTCGACCTCCTTTGTCAAGGAAGTCAGCCGCGCCCGGACCTTTGGTTTCATGCGTGACATCGAGGCCTTGAGGAAACGCCGGTTGGCCTTGGGGGGCAGCATGGATAATGCCATCGTGGTCGACAATTACCGCATTCTCAATGAGGACGGCTTGCGCTATGCGGACGAGTTCGTCAAACACAAGATTCTCGACGCGATAGGCGATCTATACCTGCTGGGGCACAGCCTGATCGGGTCCTTCACCGGATACAAGTCCGGACATGGTCTGAACAACATGCTGCTCCGCGAACTCTTGTGTCACGCCGATGCCTGGGAGTCCGTCACCTTCCAGGAGGAAGAAAGTTTGCCGATTTGCTATGGGCGTCTTGTAACGGCTACACGATGAGTTGCGTTCCATCACCGTAGCAACTGACAGCATCATGGATATCGCGAGATGCCATTCGCGATATCCATACCCTGACGGCGTAATGCTTTAACAAACTGGGGATTAACTCCGCAATGGTGCGTGGGTCGAACGGCTAGCTTGGCCACTTCCGTGGGTACCGGCTGTCGACCCCTGTGAATCAGGACAATGTACGAATCCTATCCGCGTTTTAGTGTATGGCTGAGGCGCGACACCGCCGCCCGTATTTCCTGGTGTTCACAGCTTTCCCCGTATTCCTCCAGATGTTGTACGACGGCTGCTCGGTTCACCCACTGGCGCGGTGATTTCGTCGGGTTCGCCAGCGGTTGGCCGATTCTCACCTTGATTTCTGTGATCGAAGGATCGATTTCCGACTGGATTCTGGACAACAGGCTGGGAGCTTGAAATCGCAGTAGAGTTGCGCCTGCCGCCGAATCCACTATCACGACCAACGCCGATTTTCTCAACATGGCGTGGACGCAGTGCTGACCAAGGCTGACCGGTAACAGCTTCCTGACGGTTTCCCGCCAGTGCTGGTGTTCAGCGATTTCTACCGCCATGGATTCCAGACTGCCATGCCCCAGGTAGGTCGACAGAGGCCGAGGAAAATTTCTCATTACAGATTATCAGAGTCGTAAAACGGATCTGGCCTCACCTGAACGTTGAGGTCACGAGAACCTCACAGACTGTTCCGGCTTATGTGGGGAAGTCATTTACGGTATCATCCCGCAGTTAATCTTCCATCGAAAACTGGAATCACACCCAATGCTAGGCAAGCTGGTCAAGATGATCGTTGGCAGCCGCAACGATCGCATCGTCAAGAAAAAAACCAAAATCGTCAAGCGCATCAATGCCCTCGAATCCCAGATTCAAGCGCTGTCGGATGCCGAACTGAAAGGCAAGACGCAGGAATTCCGTGATCGGCTGGGGCAGGGAGAGAAGCTGGACAGCATCCTACCAGAAGCTTTCGCCACGGTTCGGGAAGCCTCGCGGCGCGTCCTCAACATGCGCCATTTCGATGTGCAGTTGATCGGCGGTATGGTGCTGAATGATGGCAAAATCGCCGAGATGAAAACCGGCGAAGGCAAGACGCTCGTCGCCACACTTGCGGCCTATCTCAATGCCTTGCCTGGCAAGGGCGTACATGTCGTCACCGTCAACGACTACCTGGCCCGACGCGACTCGGAGTGGATGGGGCGGCTTTACACTTTCCTGGGGTTGAGTGTGGGTTGCATCGTCAGCAACCTCGGCACCGAGGAGCGTCGTGAAGCCTACGCGGCGGATATCACCTACGGCACGAACAACGAGTTCGGTTTCGACTATCTGCGCGACAACATGGCGTTCAGTCTGGAACAGCGCGTGCAACGGGAAAAGTACTTCGCCATCGTCGACGAGGTTGATTCCATTCTCATTGATGAGGCGCGGACACCTCTGATCATTTCCGGCCCGACCGAAGATCGCAGCGACCTCTATCAGCAGATACAGGTCCTGATGCCCCGTCTGACCAAACAGGAAAAGGAGGATGGTCCCGGCGATTACTCGGTGGACGAGAAGGCGCGCCAGGTCTACCTGACCGAGGCCGGTCACGAGAAAATTGAAAAACTCATGGTGCAGCATGGGTTGATTCAGCCGAATGAGAGCCTGTACGATGCCATCAACATTCGCTTGATGCATTACATCAACGCCTCATTGAAGGCGCATGTCCTGTTTCAGCGCGACGTGGACTACATCGTGCGGGAAGGCCAGGTCATCATCGTGGACGAATTTACGGGCCGCGCCATGCCCGGTCGACGCTGGTCCGAGGGGCTGCATCAGGCCGTCGAAGCCAAGGAGCGAGTAACTGTTCAGAACGAGAATCAGACGCTCGCCTCAATCACCTTCCAGAACTATTTCCGTCTCTATGCCAAGCTCTCCGGCATGACCGGCACGGCGGATACCGAAGCGCCTGAATTTCATCAGATCTACAACCTGGAAGTGGTCTGTATCCCGCCCAACAGACCCATGGCCCGCGAGGATATGGGGGATCTCGTCTATCTGACGGTGCGCGAGAAATATGAGGCTATCGTCGAGGATGTGCGCGGTTGCCGGGAGCGTGGTCAACCCGTACTGGTGGGTACGACCTCCATCGAGAATTCAGAGGTCATCTCCCATCTCCTCAGGCAGAAAAACATTCCTCATCAGGTGCTGAATGCCAAGCATCATGAGCAGGAGGCGCATATCGTTGCCCAAGCGGGTATGCCAGGAGGGGTGACCATTGCGACCAATATGGCCGGCCGCGGCACCGATATCGTGCTCGGCGGCAGCCTTGAGGAAGATACCGCCAGCTTTGATCCGAATGACGAAGCCGCGTTTGCCCAAGCTAAAGCGGCTTGGCAGGTTCGCCATGAGCAGGTGGTCGCCGCCGGTGGTCTGCATGTGATCGGCTCCGAGCGGCATGAGTCTCGTCGCGTCGACAATCAGTTGCGCGGCCGTTCGGGTCGTCAGGGCGATCCCGGTTCCTCGCGCTTTTACCTGTCACTGGAAGACCCGCTCATGCGGATCTTCGCCTCGGATCGAGTGTCCTCTCTCATGCAGAAACTGGGCATGAAGGAAGGTGAGTCCATTGAACATCCCTGGGTCACCCGAGCCATCGAAAATGCCCAGCGCAAGGTGGAAGCGCGGAACTTCGATATCCGCAAGCAACTGCTGGAATACGACAACGTCGCCAATGACCAGCGACGGGTCATCTACCACATGCGCGACGAATTGATGAAGGGTGATGATATTTCCGAGAGCATAGACGCTGCGCGCATCGATACCATCAACCAGATGTTCAGCCAGTTCATCCCGCCGCAGACGCTGGAGGAGCAATGGGATGTCAAGGGACTGGAAGAGGCCCTGGAGCGTGATATCGGGGTTACCCTTCCAGTACAGCATTGGTTGGATGAAGACTCACACCTCGACGAAGACCGCCTCCGGCAGCGGATTACCGAGACACTGGCGGAAAGGTATCACAGAAAGGTCGAAGCCATCGGACCCCAGGTTATGCGGCATTTCGAAAAAACGGTCATGCTGCAGGTGCTGGACGACTCCTGGAAGGAGCATCTCGCCGCCATGGATCACCTGCGCCAAGGTATCCACCTGCGCGGTTACGCCCAGAAGGATCCCAAGCAGGAATATAAAAAGGAAGCTTTCGAAATGTTTACCTCCATGTTGGAAGGCATCAAGCATGAGGTTATCGGCATCGTGTCCAAGGTCCAGGTGCGCTCCGACGAAGAGGTGACGCAAATGGAAGAGCAGAATCGGATGCCTAGGGAACTGGAGTATCAGCATGCCACAATGACCGCCTTGGGCGAGGAAGAAGAATCGGGCGAGGCCGAAGACGATCCCTCTGTCCCCCCGGCAGCCAAACCCTACACCCGCGAGGGCGTCAAAGTTGGCCGGAATGATCCCTGTCCCTGCGGTTCTGGCAAAAAGTACAAATCCTGCCATGGCAAGCTGAGCTGAATCATGAGTCGACTGCCAGGAACCGATACGCCTTTGCCTGTGCGGGGCATCCGGCTTGGAGCGGCGGCTGCCGCTATCAAGCGCCAGGATCGTGATGATCTCCTGGTCATCGAGGCGGTCCCCGGCGCTACCTGCGCCGGTGTGTTTACCAGGAATGCCTTCTGTGCCGCACCAGTCGTGATTGCGCGTCAGCACCTCGCGGTTAGCCCCCGCTGGCTCCTGATCAACTCGGGCAATGCGAATGCGGGTACCGGCGATCAGGGTCTGTCCGATGCCCTGGCCACTTGCCGAATGCTGGCTGATCTGGCCGGCGGTTCCGCGGAAGCAATCCTTCCGTTTTCGACAGGAGTCATTGGTGAGTTTCTTCCCGTCGACAAGATCGCCGGCGCCCTTCCCCTGGCCCTGGCCGCCCTGGACGAAGCGGGCTGGGAGCGTGCCGCGCGGGCGATCATGACTACCGATACCCGGCCCAAGATGGCCAGTCGAACCTGTCAGATCGATGGTGAAACCATCACCGTGACCGGCATCGCCAAGGGCGCTGGCATGATCGAACCCAATATGGCGACCATGCTGGCCTTTGTGGCTACCGATGCCAGGATCGGTGCTGTCGACCTCCAGGCCTTGCTGGTCCAGGCCGCCGGTCTGAGCTTTAACCGCATCACAGTGGATGGTGATACCTCGACCAATGATGCCTGTGTGCTACTGGCCTCCGGTGTAGCGTCGGCAGAGCCCATCATGCCCGGCACCGAGGCATATGACCGCTTTGCATCCGCCGTCTTCGAGGTTTGCGCTGAACTCGCCGAAGCCATCGTGCGGGACGGCGAGGGGGCTACAAAACTCATGCGCATTCAGGTGGAGCAGGCCGCAAACAATGAAGAAGCCTGCAGGGTTGGTAAAACCATTGCCAATTCACCTCTCGTCAAGACGGCGTTCTTTGCCAGTGATCCGAATTGGGGTCGGATACTTGCCGCTGTCGGCCGGGCTGGCTGTGCTGACCTGGACATCTCCCGAGTTTCGATCTGGCTGGGCGATGTCCGGATTGTCGCGGGTGGCGGGCGTGCCGATGGTTATACCGAAGCGGCCGGCGCCGAGGTCATGGCGCGGGATGACATACTCATCCGGGTCACGCTAGGCCGTGGCACGGCGGAGGCGACGGTGCTGACCTGTGATTTTTCCTACGATTACGTTCGCATCAATGCCGAATATCGGACATGAGTACGCCTGGGCCAGTGCCCGGCTGACGCCAAGCCGTTTCAGACCCGGTTTCAAAGGCGCTGCCCGTAAGAGGGGATGCGGCGGGTGACGGGTTACGTGACCCCAATCATTGAAGTGGCTGCGGGGGTCATTTTCGATTCGAGCCGGCGCATACTCATCACCCAACGGCTGCATCATCTACATCAGGGCGGGTTATGGGAGTTTCCGGGGGGGAAACTGGAGCCGGGTGAAACACCTAGGGCGGCATTGGTGAGAGAACTTCGCGAGGAACTCGCCATCGAGGTCGAGACGGCCACGCCGCTCATTACCCTGACGCACGCATATCCTGATCGTCGCGTGCGTCTGCATGTCTGGAGGGTCGAACGCTTTTCCGGGGCGCCCCGCAGGTTGGAAGGCCAACCCTGGCGTTGGGTCACCCGGGAAGAATTGGACGGCTATGAATTCCCGGCCGCCAATTTACCCATTATTACCGCCGCCCGACTTCCGGATCGTTATGCCATCCTGGATGAATCTGTTCCGGATAATCGCACAATTTTAGGGCGACTAAGGGGCCTTGCGGAGCGTGGTATCGAATTGATCCGGCTACGGGCTGCCGGCATGAATCCTAGCGACTATCTGCGCTTGGCGCGAGAGGCCGTAATACTGGCCGAAGCCCGGGGTGCGGCGCTGATGATCCATGGCGCTCCCGCTTGGGTTGAGGAAACCGGAGCCGCTGGCTTACACCTGCGTACACATGAGTTGATGCGCCTGACGGAGCGGCCGATCGACCGGACCCGCTGGCTGGCTGCCTCCTGTCATGATGTGGAGCAACTCCGGCAAGCCGCCAGGATAGGCGTTGATTTTGTCGTCCTGGGCCCCGTCAAACCGACCGCCACGCATCCGGGGGCCAAGCCTCTGGGCTGGACCACCTTTGCGGAGCTGGTGGGGGCGATAAGGCTTCCTGTATTTGCGCTAGGCGGTCTTTCGGACGATGATTTGATCCGTGCCAAGCAAAATGGCGCCCAGGGGATTGCCGGCATACGGTGCTTTTTACGTTGATTTGCTCATAAATGGTGCATATATACCCATTGTGGTGCGGTCTCGGCGCCGATATGGCCTGATGTATTCAGTAAATGCATGATGGATATATTGGCATTGATCCTGCTTAAGTTACGAGTTAATGATCTGACCACTGTCTTAACCTGACCTGTAAACCTGCGAGGAGAGAAGAATGACGCCTAAAGAAGTGCTCAAGATGATCAAGGAAAACGAAGCCCGCTATGTGGACCTTCGTTTCTGCGACACCAAGGGTAAGGAGCAGCATGTCACCATCCCGGCCAGCACCGTGGATGAAGACATGTTTGAGGAAGGCAAAATGTTTGACGGCTCGTCCATCGCGGGCTGGAAGCATATCAACGAATCCGACATGATCCTGATGCCGGACCCCAGCACCGCCGTCATGGACCCGTTCTTTGACGATGCCACGGTGATTCTGCGTTGTGACATCATCGAGCCGGCCGACATGCAGGGCTATGAGCGTGATCCGCGCTCTATCGCCAAGCGCGCCGAAGCCTACATGAAATCCACCGGCATCGCCGACACCGCGCTATTCGGTCCGGAAAACGAATATTTCGTCTTTGATGACATTCGCTGGGGCGTTTCCATGCAGGGCGCGTTCTACAAGGTAGATTCCGAGGAAGCCGGCTGGAACTCTGAAAAGGTGTACGAGGATGGCAACATCGGCCATCGTCCCGGCACCAAGGGCGGCTACTTCCCTGTACCGCCGGTCGACTCCTTGCAGGACTTGCGCTCCGCCATGTGTAACACCCTGGAGGACATGGGCTTGGTGGTCGAAGTGCACCATCACGAGGTCGCGACCGCCGGTCAGTGCGAGATCGGTGTCAAGTTCGGCACCTTGGTCAAGAAGGCCGACGAAGTCCTGGTCCTCAAGTACGTCGTCCAGAACGTCGCTCATGCCTTCGGTAAGACCGCTACTTTCATGCCTAAGCCCTTGGTCGGCGATAACGGCAGTGGCATGCACGTCCACCAGTCACTGGCAAAGGACGGCAAGAATCTGTTCACAGGCGACCTGTACGGCGGACTGTCCGAAACCGCACTGTATTACATCGGCGGTATCATCAAGCACGCCAAGGCGCTGAACGCGTTCTGTAACGCCTCCACCAACAGCTACAAGCGTCTGGTACCGGGCTTCGAAGCGCCGGTCATGCTGGCTTACTCGGCCCGTAACCGCTCGGCTTCCATCCGTGTGCCCTACGTGCAGAACCCCAAGGCGCGCCGCATTGAAGTGCGCTTCCCTGACTCCACCGCCAATCCTTACCTGGCGTTTGCTGCCATGCTGATGGCGGGTCTGGATGGTATCCAGAACAAGATCCACCCGGGTGATGCCATGGACAAGGATCTGTACGACCTGCCGCCGGAAGAGGAGAAAGCCATACCGCAGGTTTGTCACTCCTTCGACATGGCTCTGGAAGCCCTGGACAAGGACCGTGAGTTCCTGACTCGTGGCGGCGTCTTCACCAACGACATGATCGATGCCTACATCGGTCTGAAGATGGAAGAAGTTACCCGCCTGCGCATGAGCACCCATCCGGTCGAGTACGACATGTACTATTCGCTGTGATACGGGTACCCATCCTTGTGAAGTAAGACTTCGCATAATAGCCAGAAAGCCCCGCTAGTCGGGGCTTTCGTGCATCTGGCGGGTTATGTGTGCTGGATCACTGAATCCGACTTTCGCACCAACGATCAGGGTATTCCCGCCTGCTGAAAGGCAATCCCGCGCCCAAGGCTGGCGCTTCAACACCGCCGCTTATTCCCACAAGCTCAACTCTGTGTTGAAATCCGTGCTGTAAGTCTCGGAACAAGGATGGTTGGAAATACGGCAGGCAGGAGTGGGGTGGGCCTCCAACATCCCGTCGTGGGTGGTTTCCAGTACTAGCGGAGTGGCAGGATCATCCTGCTTTCCAAACACCAGGCTGACGTGAAGGCGGACGCGGTCGAAGCGGGTGCGGTCGGCGTAAAACACCATGTCCCGGCTCACTTTTTCCTCGGGATTCAACTCGGAGGGGTTGCCTTGCGGATGGGCCCCCGCAAACAAGATCCCGCTTTGCAGGATGATTTCCTGGCGTTCGGGAGCACCCTGGTAACGGGTTCGATAGATTTGACCGCTCTCAGCTCCGGTCGACTCGAGTACCGGAGGGTTGGCGTCATCCTTCAGGAAATGTTCCTTTATCCCGATCAGGTTATAGGTCAGACCCAGAACCCGGACACTGGACTGACCCACATTGGCGCGAGTAACCGAGCAGCGTAGCGCGGTCATGTTGCCCTGATGACCGGCTTTCTCCAGAACACTGCTGACCGACAGGGATGGCGGGGCGTGGGCCGGTGCGATCATTTCCTGATAGATGAAGGTGTAGACTGCCCACGCGCCAGCCGCGAGCAACGCCACGGTCTGGGTGATGTTGTTGATGGTGTCGGCATCCAGCCGTGCACGCTCATGGGCATCGAGCCTCTGTTGCTGCTTACGCGACGACAAGGGATGTCTCCGAAATTATGGGTAATGTCTGTGCCTGCAAGAGCCTATTCTTGCGTGGCTGTCCAAACCGCAGCGTGGCCGCGGTACAGCGAGGGGCGCCTGATTTTCTCGGGTGGATATAACACACGATAGTCTCATTGAAGCCCGGGGTCGGGAAAAACCGGAACTCATCACGTTTTTCACCAAGCCGGATGGCGGGGGTGACGTTGATGTTCGCCCTCCGCGTCCGGATTATTGTCCTTGACAACCTCGGTATGAAAGCACATTGTCCGTAGGGTATGCCACCAGGGCAACCTGACCGGCATACCGGACTAGGCGATTAGCGGTAGGTAACTTTGGTCTGTCCGCTACCGTCCAGCTATCTTCCGTGAGGAATCTGTCAGGAGAAAAATTACAATGCGCACGCATAACTTCTTGAAAACCACGCTGGTAATGCTCGGCTTGCTCTTGTTGGCCTCGGCCGGCGCCACCTGGGCGGATGGCGGGGGTGGTCCCGGCGGTGGGTCTAGCGGCGCCTGTCGCGTCAGCCTTGGCAACTACCTGGTGACTTTTACCGCCTATCAACCCCAATTGACGGGTACCGCACCCTATTGCAGCGAAATCCCGGAACTCGGCAAGGCCGCCATCGTTTTCGATTTCGAGACCAAGGCTCTGCGCAACATGACCGTGGGCTTCGAGATTACCAAGGAGCCGGGCGCCACCCGGGTGTTCTATCAGCCGCCTGTAGTGCATGCGACCGGTACTTTCACTCGTGACGTCAATTTTACCGAGCCAGGTGACTACACCGCGCGCATTACCCTGATCCATGAAGGTCAGCAATACGACGCGCAGGTGCCCTTCGGCGTGGCCGAGGCGCATGGCTTTTCCACCAGCACCCTCGTGATCATCGCGACCATTCTGGTCGCGCTGGGTTACTTCGCCTATGAGTCCAGCCCGGCGGTCAAAGCCTCGGTTGATCGTATATTCAAGAAATCAGCCTGATCCACATTACCCATGGACTGGGCGCGGGTGCGCCAGTCCATGGGCAAGGACTGGAAATTTTGGCGTTGCCGTATTGTATTCTGCCCGGTTACCCGATGGGTTTTTCCTAATTCTTGCTTGCAGCACAGTCTTTTTTCATGTAATTGTGGCCGAGCCTTGGCATTGTTGCAAAGAAAGCCGACGCCAGCTATTGACAGACATTATCATAAGGTTAACACTCTTGACACCGGATTTAACCCGGCAAGGGCCAATTCCCCTAGTATGCTGACTTCAACGTAAACGATCACCCCCCTATCGCTCATTTTCGATGACGAGTGCACAATGAGCCTCCAACGCTGAGCTTCCCCCCCCCGATGCAACTGAGCGACCACAGTCTACGGCAGATCGACGAG
>Ga0172367_10001013_pt1 | contig 42302 bp, 46 predicted proteins | sample Lak10m_FD_114542 | JGI IMG/M metagenome (GOLD analysis project Ga0172367, IMG submission 114542) | Freshwater microbial communities from Kabuno Bay, South-Kivu, Congo - kab_022012_10m | ecosystem: Environmental > Aquatic > Freshwater > Lake | place: Democratic Republic of the Congo: South-Kivu... | reverse complement strand
TAAATGGGAAATTTCATTTGCAGATGAAACTTTTGAATATATTGATATTACTGATCAATTAATAAAACTCTTTAGTCCGGATGAGCAGACAAAAAAAATTATTGATAATATGAAAACTATAGAACCGATACCAATTGAAAAAATATCAACAAATCCAATGGACTAAAAAATGACAAGTAAAAATATCTTAAAACAAAAACAGACTTACATCTATCTATTGTTAAGTGTATTAGCAATTGCAGCAGCTATGATCGTGAGTATTCCCGATAATCCGCCTGGCATTATTCTTAGTTTTATTGGCAGCATACTCTTTGCGCTCGCATTTACATATAGTTGGAAAAAACCAAAACCATATGTTATTCTTCTGGTAAGTTCTTTAATTGATTTTGTTCTGTTTGCAGTATTGCATAATGTATTTGAGGCAATAGGCAAGGGAACATTTTGGGAAATAATAGGCGTATTCTTTTTTCTATTAGCGATTTTTCTTTGTCCAGCGGGAATAATCATAGGTATAGCGGGCAGTATTGTTACAGCAATTAAAATTGAAAAGAAAAATGCTCATTAAAATATAATTAGATTAATATTCTATTGATTGAAAGCGGGGTCTATTTAAACACAGCCGATAGTTTGTGTAAAATAATTTTAAGGAAACAATATGAAACGCTTATTTGTTCTAATTTGTTTGTTTATCATTTTATTATTCACTTCTTACTGCCACGCACAGGATATCTCAGGCAGTAAAGATCATCCTATGTTTAACCGCATTTCAGGATTTTATATTACCGATTATAGTGTAGAAGATTTTGGACTGCATGAATTTTATTATGAAGATGATAAATATGTTACAGTTGAAGGCAAAAAAACTTACATTTATTATGAGTGTAATTGTGAAGATGCCCCGTTGAAAATAGTCCGCAATTTTTCCAACGCTGCAAAAAAAATTGGCGGAACCTCATTTGAGTACACTGATCATACTGCAACTATTTCGGTTAAAGAGGGAAATAAAGAAACCTGGGTGGAAGTTTGGGCAACACCTGAAACTTATTCGCTAACGATAATTGAAAAGGGCGAAGTTGAACAGGAGATAACAGCGAATGCAATTCTAAAAGAATTAAATGAAACCGGAAAAGCAATTCTTTACATCAATTTTGATTCTGGAAAATCAACAATAAAAAAAGAGTCGCTTCCTGTTGTTGAGCAGATAATTGAAATGATGAACCTTGCTGGTGATATACAGATAAACGTTGAGGGGCACACAGATTCAGATGGAAGCAACGAATCAAATCTAAAACTTTCTGAAAGCAGAGCGAGAGCAGTTGTTGATGCTATTGTAAATGGAGGAATTGATAAATCAAGATTGTCTTCTGCTGGTTATGGTGAAGATAAGCCGATTGCTGATAATAACACTGAAGATGGAAAATCTAAAAACAGAAGAGTTGAGCTAATAAAGAAATAATCATTTTATAATTTGCGCGGAGTGTATGGAAAAATTCTTTCTCGCAAAGAACGCAGAGTTATTTCGCTAAGCACGCAAAGAGTTTTAAGATTCTTTTATCAAGTATAGCAGATTATCTTCAACTTTATAATACATTGGGGCAATCTGCACTTTTGGATAGCGCTGTCTTAATCTTAATGTTTCGCTAAGTATAAAATCTATTTCATTGTTGATTTCAAACATTGGTGCATAATTATTAAAATGTTCCTCGGCTTGTTCTAAAGTCCAGCCGCCATTTTCAGAAAGTTTTTCTATAAACTGATTTTTCTTTGATGCAAGATTTACCATACCACAATTGCTATGACCAATGAGAGCAATATGTTTAACTCCGCCAACTGAAATTGCAAAAGAAACTTTGAACTCACTGTATCTTAAATTGGCTCCCCCGGTACGAATAATAAAAGCAAAATTATCCGGCATATGAAGATGTTTACGATTATCCATACACATCCCAATAAGTAGTTGAGCGTTGGAATAATTTTCAAACTTTCGATTTAGATTGTGATACTGAAGAAGCAAACCGGTTGGGGTGTTTAAATATTCACCAGGAATATCTGAAATTTCATCTATGTGAATTATTCTATTCATGGTTTTATTTGTGTTTATTTTTTCTTGAACGTGAACTTAATCTTGAACTTAAACCTGAAACATATATCCCGCACTTCTCACACTTACTATAAACTTTGGGTCGGATGGATCATCTTCAAAATGCTTGCGTAATCTAACAATAAAATTATCAACTGTGCGCGTTTCAATATCGGGATTCATATTCCAAACATTCTCGAGCAGCTCTTTTCTTGTTACCACTTTATCTTTATTCTCAATTAAGTATTTCATTATCATTGCTTCATAAGATGTAAGCTGAAAATCCTTTTTGCCTTTGGTGCATTTAAGATTTTCAAAATTTATCTCGTTGTTTCCAAATTTATAAACCGGATTTTCTATCACAACTTTTTGATACCAGCTTTTGCGTTTTAGCATGCCTTTAATTCGCAATAACAATTCTTTAAGATGAAAAGGTTTTGTAAGATAATCATCAGCGCCAAGTTCTAACCCTTTAACACGATCTTCAACCTGCGTACGTGCAGTTAACATAAGTATCGGCATCTGCGGATGTTTTTCGCGGATGTGTTTTGCGATTTCAAATCCATTGAAGTATGGCAGCATTATATCAAGAACTATTAAATCAAATTCATTTTCATCAAAAAGTTTTAATGCTTCTCTGCCGTCTCTTGCTAAAGAAACTTTATATCCTTCTTCGGTAAGATTGTATTCTAATCCGTGTGCAAGATTTTCTTCATCCTCAACTAGAAGAATACTGGTTTCAATCATACTCTCACTGCTCATTATTTTAAATCCTTCTTCTTTTCTTTTGTAGATTTATCTTTTGCAACGTAGATCGGGAGTTCAATTTTAAAAATCGAACCTTTTCCCTTGCCTTCACTAATGGCTGCAATTTTTCCTTTATGATTTTTAATTATTTCTCTGACCACGTAAAGACCAAGTCCGGTGCCCTTTACATTTGGAATGTCTTTATCATAAATACGATGAAATTTCTGGAAGATTTTTTTTATCTGATCATTTGGAATTCCGATTCCATTATCTGAAAACTCTATCTCTGCTTTTTTGGCGTTACGCTTAAATCTAACTGTAATCTTTAATGGATTGATACTGTATTTTATCGAATTGTCAACAAGATTATCAAAAACTGTCTTTATAGAACTTCTATCCAACAGAATATCGCAGCCGGCATCACCGCTAAATTTTATAGAGTCTGCATTTAATTGAAATTGTTCTGCTGATTCAAGAATTATTTTTTTTATTGTTTCATCGGCTTTATAAACCTCAAAATCCCGATAAGACTTTTTCTTATCCATTGAAGCAATTTCAAGTATTGAGTTAACAAGATTTTTTAATCTCTCAGCATCACGCATCATCAGACCATAAAATTCTTTTTTCTTTTCTTCAGGAACATCGCGTGAGTTTAATGTTTCTAAGTAAAGCTGTATGGATGATAAAGGAGATTTAAGTTCATGTGTTACGTTTGCTATAAAATTATCATATAGTGCATTTAATTTTATTTGGATATTTAAATGGCGGAAGATTAATACAAGACTAACAGATAATCCGGTAAGCAGCACGATACCGCCAACAAACGGAAACACACTTGGAGCGTCATAAACTATTTGGGGTGCAACTTTTTCTCCAACTTGCTCAAAGATTATATTGTTTGAGACATACCAGTAAATCCAGAGAAGCAGTACTGCAAGCCACACAAGCTGAGCAAGTATAAAGATGATCAGATTATAAGCAAATGAATGTCTTCTGCGCAACATAAAATTATCTAGATATTTTTAATTAGATAGCCAACGGAATGACAGATTTAAAACACCCAAATATCATTTTAATTAAGATTAACATCAAATAATAGTTATTGATTTTTAATTCTGATATGCTTGATATAGTTTTAACTAATTAAAAATAAGCGTATTACAGAATATTGGAAATCTCTAATAAATTAAATCCGCAGAATTGGGTTGCAAAATATAGCGACGAACTTTTTGGCTTTGCTTATATACGTGTAAGTGATGAAGAAACTGCGCGCGATCTGATTCAGGATACTTTTCTTTCAGCATTAAGAAACCAGGAATCTTTTAAAGGTGAGATTTCAGAAAAAAATTGGCTCTACCTCATCTTAAAAAATAAAATTATAGATCGTTACAGAAAAAATGCTAAATCACCTCTTACAAGAATTGATAATGAAGAAACTACTGACGAATTTTTTGACGAATCAGGACATTGGAAAAAAGAAGCTTTGCCAAGTACATTTAGTCAGGCTGTAAATAATCAGCAGCATTCATTTGAGTTTTATGAAATTCTTGAGCGATGCAAAAAGAAACTTAATGAAATACAATTAAATCTCTTTTCAATGAAATTTCTTGACGAAATTGATTCAGATGAGATATGTAAGGAATTGGAAATATCTTCGTCTAACTATTGGGTGCTTATCCACAGGATAAAACTTAAAATAAGAAAGTGCATAGAAAAATTATTATATGAAAAATAATACAAACACAAAAAAGCTAATGATAACCTGCAAAGAAGCAACCATGCTTTCTGTGCAAAAATCGGAAATTAATCTTTCTTTCTCAGATAGGATGAGATTATTTATTCATTTATTAGTCTGCCAGTACTGCCGTTTATTTGATAAGCAAAGTAAATTGATTGATAAACTTATTTCAAATTGGAAAGCTGATAAAACACTTTCTGATATTGATAAAAACCAGATTCAAAGTATTATAGAAAAAGAACTAAAATAATTTTAAAATTTTTTTTATCTGCCTGTAAGGTTTCTGTTTCCCCTCCGTCTTTACCACTGAACTAACAAACAATCTATTAACAATTTTCGAAAGGTCTATTATGACAAACAAAAGTTTCAAAAGCATCCTTTTTACAGGATCAATCGTTGCAGGTTCACTATTAAGTACAAACACAGCTTCTGCAAATTCATTTAATTTCACCGATCTTGGTTCGGGCTCACAATTAAGAACGGCATTGCTGGATAATCTGGTTTCACAAAAGTACAATTTAGATTTATCTTGTGGTGAAAAATCCAAGGACAACACATCCAAAGAAAACAAATCTAAAGATGGAAAATGTGGAGAAGGTAAATGCGGTGGTAAAGAGGATTCAACCAAAATAAAATCATCTGATATGAAAAAGATGGACGATAAATCAAAAGAAGGAAAATGCGGTGAGGGTAAGTGCGGTGAGAACAAATCAACTGAAACGAAAAAAACTGATAAAAAATAATTTATTAATTGTCACCCTGAGAGTAGTCGAAGGGTGACTATCTAATCGAAAAATTTTGGGAAAATTAAATGAAACAATTTGTCGGAATAGGATATAGAAAAGATTTTGGTGAAGAATTTCTTCAATCAAAAATATTGCATCCATCATTTATAGAACTTGCGCCGGAAAACTGGATGAACATTGGCGGTTACTGGAAAAAAGTTCTTAAGCGTTTATCAGAAAAATATCCTGTTACCGCACATGGTCTATCACTTTCGATCGGCAGTCCGGAAGAATTAGACTGGAAATTTCTAAAGCAAATAAAACAGTTCTTACTTGATTATAACATTAATGTTTATTCAGAACATTTAAGCTACTCTAAATGCGATAACGCGCACCTGTATGATTTGCTTCCTATCCCTTTTCGTTATGATGCAGTTAAACATATTGTTGAACGAATAAAACAAGTGCAGGATTTTCTTGAAAGAAAAATCACGATCGAAATTGTTTCTTATTATACGCCTGTTGCTGCAGAAATGAGTGAAATTGAATTTGTAAACGAAGTAATAAATGGTTCGGACTGCAATCTTTTGCTTGATGTAAACAATATTTATGTAAATGCATTCAATCATAACTATGATGCGCACAATTTTATAGATCAACTTCCGTTGGATACAGCTGCTTACATCCACATGGCAGGACACGAAAAAGTTTCAGAAGATTTAATTATTGATACACACGGTCAACCAATAATAGATCCTGTTTACAAATTGTTTGAATACACCGTAAATAAATTACAAAGTCCGGTTCCGGTTTTATTGGAAAGAGATTTTAACATCCCAGAGTTTGAAGAACTTGCTTTTGAAATGAATGAACTTGAAAGAATTTGTAAACAAGCCTGGAGCCTTGAATATGTATCTTAATAATTACACAGAAACTCAACAAAATAATTTTGCATCCTTCTGCAAAACAAATGTGATGCAGCCAATTGATGGATTAACTGAAAACAGAATTCATCATTACAGAACATTAATTTATGGAGTATTTGATGATAGTCTTCGTTCCGCTTTTCCATTAACAGAAAATCTGCTTAAAGATGAAGAATGGAAATTTATAGTTGATGAGTTTGTCGCAAAAAATAAAAGCCAGACTCAGCAAATATGGCAAATGCCTTATGAGTTTTATCAATTCATCTATAAAAATGATTTTGAAGTGAAAACTAAATATCCGCACTTAATGGATTTACTTTTATTTGAATGGAAAGAAATTGAATTGTATATGATGGAAGATAAAAATGATGATCTAAACAAATTATCTTTAGAAATATATAATCACAGTAAAATTGTTGTAAACAAAGAATATGAAATTTTACAGTTATCATTTCCTGTTCACTTAAAACTATCCGGTACTATTTCACAAGAAGATAAAGGCGTTTGTTATGTGTTAATGTTTCGTGCAAAAGACAAAGTCCAATTTTTTGATCTCTCTCCATTCTTTGTCTGGTTGATTTATGAAATTGAAAATAATAATTATTCGATTGAACAGCTTATAAAGAAATCCGAAGAATTGAATAAAAACATTAGTTGTAAAATAATTAAAGAAAATATTTTGAAATTCATTTACACAATGCATTCAAAAGGATTTATACTCGGTTTTAAAAATGAAAAGGAAATAAAATGATAGAAAAATATAAATTAGTTGTTGGGCATCTCTCGAAACTTAAAGATATACATTTATTAGCAGTTCGTTTAGTTCTTGCTTATGGATTTTACAATCCTGCAATAATGAAATGGCAAAACATCAATTCAATAGCAGAGTGGTTTGGTCAATTGGGGATTCCGCTCCCTGGGCTCAACGCATACTTATCGGCAAGTACTGAAATGGCTGGTGTTGTTTTGCTAACTCTCGGTTTAGCAAATAGAATAATTTCGATTCCATTAATCTTTGTGATGATAGTTGCGATTGTAACCGTTCATCTTGGAAACGGGTTTGAAGCTGGTAATAATGGATTTGAAATACCACTTTATTACATTCTTCTTTTGTTAGTCATCCTTATTTATGGTGCAGGTAAGTTAAGTGTGGATTATTTAATAAGAGATAGGTTGAACAAAAAGTATTCTAAATAGGATATAAACGTTAGGATAAATCTAAATTACAATTCTTTTACACTTGTGCATTAAAATTCTTTGCAGTTTTGAAGTGTAACTTCAAAAGGAAATGTATGATGAAAGTATTATTGGTTTATCCTGAAACACCATCAACGTTCTGGAGTTTTAAAGAAGCACTAAAGTTCGTTTCAAAAAAATCCGCAGAACCTCCTCTTGGTTTAATTACTGTTGCCGCAATGCTTCCAAAAGATTGGAGCAAAAAACTTATCGATCTTAATGTATCTAAACTAATTGATAAAGATATTCTATGGGCTGACTATGTTTTAATCAGTGCAATGAATGTACATTTAAGATCCTTTAGGGATATTGTTAGAAGATGTAATAAACTTGGAGTAAAAGTTGTTGCCGGCGGTCCACTTTGCACAACTCAGCATAATGAGCTTCTTGGTGTTGATCATTTTATACTTAACGAAGCTGAAATTACACTGCCACAGTTTTTAAGTGATTTGGAAAATGGGAATCCGAAACAAGTTTACCAAACGGATGAGTTTCCTGATGTTGCATTAACTCCGATTCCAATGTGGGAATTGCTTGATATGAAAAAATATGCCTCGATGAGTGTACAGTATTCACGCGGCTGTCCTTACGATTGTGAATTTTGCAGCATCACAATGCTTAACGGAAGAAAACCACGCGCAAAATGTACTGAACAATTTATTTCCGAGTTAGATCGTTTGTATGATCTTGGCTGGCGCGGTGGTATTTCTGTTGTTGATGATAATTTTATCGGTAATAAGCGAAAACTTAAAGAAGATACTTTGCCTGCACTAATTGAGTGGTCCAAAGAAAAAAAATATCCTTTCTTTTTTATTACAGAAGTTTCAATCAATCTTGCTGATGATGATGAGTTAATGCGGCTTATGGTTGAAGCAGGTTTTAACAGCATCTTTGTTGGTATTGAAACACCAAACAGCGAGAGCTTAGTTGAGTGCGGTAAGATGCAAAACTTAAAACGTGATCTTGTTGAGTCGGTTAATAAATTGCAAAGACACGGAATGCTTGTTTCCGGCGGATTTATTGTTGGATTTGATAACGACACAGAAAAAGTTTTTGATGATCAGATAAATTTTATTCAGCAAAGCGGAATACCAAACGCAATGGTTGGATTGTTAAACGCACCAACGGGAACTAAACTCTATGCAAGAATGAAGGAAGAGGGAAGATTGATTGAAATGTGGTCTGGCAATAATATGGATGCAAGTATAAACTTTATTCCTAAAATGGAATTTAAAAATCTTATCCGCGGTTACAGCCGATTACTCAATACAATTTATTCTCAAGAAGAATATTATAAACGACTTAAAGTTTTTTTACGTGAGTATAATGTACCAGATTGGACACCAACTCTAATTAATCTTGAACAGCTAAAAGCTTTTGTAAGATTACTCTGGCTGCTTGGAATAATTGAGAAAGGTAAAAAATATTTCTGGAAACTTTTCTTTGTGAGTCTGTGGAAATATCCGCGTAAATTCCCGACTGCGATGACGCTGGCAGTTTATGGCTTTCATTTTAGAAGAGTGATTAGAACTGTTTAATCACAATAGAACACAGATGACGCAGATTATGCGGATCAACACGGATTTAATCTGTGAAAACCCGCGTTATCCGTGCTATCCGCGTTCTATTTGTTTTATTCATTCACAAAATCTTTTCCAAGAAAATTCTTATACCAGAATTTCACATATTCAGTTTGTGCATGAATCCATTTAGGAAATCCTACACCATGTCTTTCGTTTGGATAAAGCATTAACTCAAAATGTTTGTTCATACTTGTAAACTTATCCACAAGCTGAATTGTGTTTTGCATATGAACATTATCGTCCAAAGTTCCATGAGTAATGCGTAACAAACCTTTATATTCTTTTGCGTGTGTCATTGCGGAACCATAATTATATCCATCGGGATTTTCGTCCGGTGTATCCATATATCTTTCTGTGTAAACATTATCATAAAGCTGCCAATCCGTAACAGAATATTCTGCAAGACCGTGGGTAAAATAATCCGCGCCTAGAGTAAGCGACATACAAGTTACATATCCGCCGTAGCTTCCACCCGTAATCCCAATTTTTGTGGAATCAACAAATGATTTTGTCTTTAACCATTTTACAGCTTCGGAGTAATCATTAATTTCCCACTTACCGAGATTTCGATGTAAATAATCTTTTCCTTTCTTACCGAAGTACTCAGAGCCCCGGTGATCAACAACAAAATATATTATTCCACTTTGCGAAATAAAGTATCTATCTAAGTAAGCAGAGAATGAATTTGTTACATCTGTTCCGCCTGGTCCACCATAAACGGCAAATAAGACAGGATACTTTTTACCTTCATCAAAGTCTGCCGGAAGCACCCACATCGCAGGAAGATCAAATCCATCTTTTGTTTTGATAGTAAACATTTCGGTTTTGCCAAGTTTGTATTCATCATACAGTTTTGATTTTCTATCGCCAAGATTGCGGATAAGATTTCCGCTGCTCTCGCACAAATCCATTTTGCCCGGAGTGTTGATATCAGAATAAGTATCGTAAAAATATTTTCCAGTTGGAGAAACATTAACCTTGTGTGTACCAGGAATATTTGTGAGCTGCTCAATATCATCGCCATCAAAATCAACAACAAATAATTGTGTGTTTAGTCTATCTCCTTTGTTTGCCTGGAAAAATATTTTTTCATTTTCTTCATCAACTCGTTTGATATCAGAAACGTTCCATTCGCCTTTGGTTAACTGTTTTTTAAGTTTGCCATTCATATCGTAATAATAAAGATGTCTCCATCCATCAAGCTCCGAGCGAAGTATAAATCCCTTATTGTTTTTTAAGATGTAAATGTCTTCAAAGAATTCAACCCACGTATTATTTTTTTCTTGATAGACTAACCTGTTTTTTCCTGTTTCAGGATTTGCAGATAAAATTTGCAAATCATTCTGATCGCGATTTAAAACCTGATAAAACATTTCTTTACTATCCGGTGCCCAGAATGGCCACGCAGTATATTGATCAGAATTTTCATCTTCTTCTATCCAAACAACTTTGTTTGTGTTGATGTGCGCAATTCCCATTTTAACAATTGGGTTTGCATCGCCTGGTTTTGGATAACGCTCCCACTCAAGTTCACCGTGAACACCATCGGCTTTGTAAAGAGGAAATTGCGGAACAGGGGAATCATCAAATCTAAGAAAAGAAATCATCTCACTATTTGGAGCCCACCAGAAAGCACGGTAGTTAAGCGAGCGCCCAATAATTTCTTCCATATAAACCCACGAAGCATAACCATTATAAACAACCTCGCCTGCATCGTTCGTAAAGCGGGTTTCTTTTCCCGTTTCCGTATCAACTACATAAAGATCTTTGTTTTTTGTGTACGCAACTTTTTTACCATCAGGTGAAAGCATTGGATTAACTTCTTCATCTTTATCGTTTGTTAAGCGTGTTACTTTGTTTTGCGGAACAGAATAAAAAAACAAATCGTTATCATTATAAAAAAGCAAGCCGGTGTAATCTTTTGTTATGCCAATGTTCTCTTCAGCGGTTAATTCAGCTTCATCAAGATTTGGATTGATTGAGTTGAAATCCAACAAGATCGTTTCTTCTCCGGTTTTTGCATTTACTTTTACAATCGCACTTGTAGTTCCATCACGCTTTTGCCAGAGATAGTTATCATCATCATACCAGCCTTGCAAACGCGGAAGTTGTTTTAATATGCGCGGCTCACCAAACATATAAACCTGGTTAAACGTAAGTTGCTTTTCCTGAGCGTACAGTAATGAATTGGATAAACCAGAAAATGAACCAAATAAAAGTGTAATCGAAAGAAGCTGAAACAAGTTCAGCTTGACGATATGAGATGAAGTAAACATTTTTTCTCCAGAGATTTTGCGAATTGTTTTATAATCTTTACTTATAAAAATGAATCGATGTAAATTATAATGCAAATTTAAGTATAAGACAGTCTAAGAGAATAAACTTCATATATTAAAATTTTTTATCTTAGTTCATCTAATTTTAATTAAACCGGAAACAATATGCCTGATTCAAGAATTGATATTGAAAAATTATCCATAAACACAATCAGAACCCTTGCTATTGATGCTGTGCAAAAAGCAAACTCCGGTCATCCCGGAATGCCTCTTGGGATGGCTCCTATTGCTTATGCACTTTATTATAAAACAATGAAACATAACCCTGCAAATCCTAACTGGATAAACAGGGATAGGTTTGTTTTGTCTGCAGGACACGGAAGTATGCTTCTTTACTCCATTCTTCATTTAACCGGATATAAGGTTTCTATTGAGGATCTTAAAAACTTCAGACAATGGAACAGCATTACACCGGGTCATCCCGAACTTGGACATACATCGGGAGTTGAAACAACTACCGGTCCTCTTGGTCAGGGTTTTGCAACTGCTGTGGGGATGGCAATTGCGCGCGACTATCTTGCTGCACTTTTTAATAAAGATGATATAAAAATTATAGACCATGCAATTTTAGGAATTTGCAGTGATGGTGATTTGATGGAAGGTATTTCACACGAAGCAGCTTCACTCGCAGGACATTTAAAGCTAAGTAAACTTGTTTTCTTTTATGATGATAATAATATTACAATCGATGGCAAAACTGAGATTACTTTTTCTGATGATGTTGCAAGAAGATTTGAAGCCTATGGATGGCAGGTACTTACAATTTTAGATGTGAATAATTCCGATCAGGTTGATAGAGCGATTAAACTTTGCAGATCAACTTGTGAGAAACCAACATTGGTCATTACTAAAACTCAAATTGGATACGGCAGCCCTAATAAGCAGGGCAAATCATCATCACACGGTGCACCGCTTGGTGAGGAGGAAGTAAAACTAACAAAAAGAAATCTTGGAATGCCGGAAGACAAAACTTTTTATGTTCCAGATGAGGTTTACTCTCACTTTAAAGGAATCAGAGAATGCGGACAGGAAGCAGAAGATCTATGGAATCATTCCTTAGATGAGTATAAAATTAAATATCCAAAAGAGTATGCACTCTTCGAATCAGTACTGAACTATGAGTTTGATAAAGAATGGTTAAATCATTTGCCAAAGTTTGATGATCTTTCTGAAAAGATTGCAACACGAGTTGCTTCAGGAAAGATATTAAATGCTGCAGCGATAGATATTCCCGGGTTAATCGGCGGGTCTGCTGATCTTAATGAATCTAATATGACTCATATAAAGTCCTCCAAATCATTTTCGGCTGAAGATAGAAAAGGGAAGAACATACATTTTGGAATTCGTGAACATGCAATGGGTTCTATATTAAATGGAATGTCTATTTATGGCGGCATAATTCCGTTTGGTGCAACCTTTCTAATATTCTCAGATTATATGCGTCCTGCAATCCGCTTAGCCGCACTGATGAAACAAAAAGTTATTTATGTTTTTACTCACGATAGTATTGGACTTGGCGAAGACGGACCAACACATCAGCCAATTGAGCAAATTGCATCGCTTCGTGCAATTCCAAACTTACTAGTAATCCGACCCGCAGATGCAAATGAAACAGTTGAAGCATGGAAATATGCAATTGAACATAAGGGCGGTCCTGTTGCGTTAATCTTAACAAGACAAAAACTTTCTATTCTTGATCAAAAGAAATATGGTTCTGCAAAAGGTTTACAAAAAGGTGCTTATGTTGTAAAAGACTGCAATCAAAAGCCAGATTTACTTTTAATTGCATCAGGTTCAGAAGTATCATTATGCTTAAAGGCAGCAGAGCAGCTTGAACAAGAAGGAAAAACCGTTAGGGTCATCAGTTTTCCGAGCTGGGAAATTTTTGAACAGCAATCTGTAGATTACAAAAATCAAATTTTGCCGGCTGATATTAAAGCAAGAGTTTCAGTTGAAATGGGTATTGGAATGGGCTGGCAAAAATATGTCGGCGATTCTGGTGAAGTAATAAGTATAGAAACATTCGGTGCTTCTGCCCCGGATAGTGTTTTATATGAACAATATGGTTTTACTATTAATAATATTATAGCAGCAGCAAAAAAGATTTTAAGTGGAGCTTAAAAATAATTTATGAGCAAACTAAGAAAAGAATTTACAGATAAGGAATGGAACGAATGCTGTGGAAGTTTTTGTAAAGATTGTAAAATCGCAAATGCTTATCGTATAAAGTATGGTAAGAAAGAAGGGGAGAAAAAGTTTAACAAGGATAAAAAAAAACAATAGAAAAAATATTTAATTATTAAAGGAATCACATGAAAAAATTTATCATATTTCTTGTTGTGGTTATTATCGGCATTCAATTTATACCAGTTGAAAGAACAAACCCGCCTGTTACTTCTGACATTGATGCACCATCAAATATTAAAGAAATATTAAAAAAGGCTTGTTATGATTGCCATTCCAATGAAACAAATTGGGCGTGGTACACTAAAGTTGCTCCCGCTTCGTTTCTGGCAGTTAAAGATGTTAATGATGGAAGAAAACACGTAAACTTTTCTGAGTGGGGTAACTACACAGAGAAAACTGAAAAGATAAAAGAAGAAATCTGGGAAGAAATACGCGAAGAACAGATGCCGCCATGGCAGTATAAAATTTTTCACAGCGAGGCAAAACTTACTCCAGAAGAAAAAAATCTTTTGCGCAACTGGGCTACTAGTAAATAATTTATTAGATGAGAAAAAAACCACGTATAAAATTTTCGCAGCTTTGGAGTAAAGTTGATTTTAGAAAGACAGAAACTCTGTCGTTGATATTTTCCAATCTGTTAGTAATATTTTTTGCTATTGTTGATGGTATTTCTGCAAACGAAGTATTATGGATTTACTGGTCTCAAAGTGTTATCATCGGTATTTTTAATTTTATAAATATGATTACTCTTAAAGAATTTTCGACAGAGGGATTTAAGCAGGGGAATAAACAGCCTCTGCCAACAAGGGCTGTAGCAATTTCAAGTGCTGTGTTTTTTCTTTTTCATTATGGGTTCTTTCACTTAGTCTATGCTGTTTTTCTTGGTGTTTTCTCGGAATTTTCTAATGCGAGCGGCACAGGTTCTGGTAATAAATACTTGTTACTTTCAGCCGGAGTGTTTTTCATAAGTTACTTAATTGAGTTTATTAATTCCAGAAAAGAACAAACTGATGAACTGCCAAACCTTGGTGCAATAATGTTTGCCCCGTATGCAAGAATAATTCCAATGCACTTAACAATTATATTAGGCGGCTTTATCGGGGCGGCAGGATCCTTCTTTTCCACAAATACTAATTTATCTATTATAATTTTATTCATTGGTATTAAAACAGTTGTTGATCTTATCACTCACTCAATAGATTTTAAGTCATTAAAAAAACAAACGGAAACAGTTTCTGATTGATGGTTAGACAATCTTTTTGCTAATCCTTATTTTATAGGTGTGAAAAGTTTAATAAAAATATTATCACTTCTTTTTCTTTGTACTTTCATTTCATATTCTCAACAGACAGACAACATAAAATTATCCTCTAAAAATGATTCATTAAAAATTGAAACAATTCCCAACTCATTAATTCAAATGCAAATTAAGTTTGATGAATTTGAATTGCAGCGTGAATTTAAGGATATGAAAGCAAGTATTTCTATTGATGGAGATCCGAATACGGTTTGGTTAAGAACCTCTCTAGCTATCTTAAATACAAATAACACTTATCATAATTTCTCGCCATATTTTTTATCTTCGCTCGAAAAACAATATTTAGAAGACTCTAAATTTAATCCGATTAGATATGCACTTGGAATGATTCAGGCTGGCGCTGTTGGTTATCTGGCGTATAAGCATATTCAAAAGTATGGATTTTTAAAATAGCTTAGGTTAAATATTTAATCACCCACTCATCAGTAAATTATTCCCTTCTTAATTAAACAGAACAAACCGCGAAACATTTTCAGATTAAACTCGGTCTTAAACATTAGAAAGCACTAAAAAGAAGAGGTTAATTATGAATACTGATTTTACAAGCCCAGAGGTTAGAGCAAATTTGTTTGGGATCGTATTTGCGCTAATAGTTTTTACGATTCTGGTATCATTATCCGGATGCTCTTCAGAAATTCAGCAAAATACAACTTCAAATCAAACAAACTTTACCGGCGATAAATCTTTTTCATTTAAAGATGAAGGATCAGACTGGCGGGTAGATTTTGATGATGATGAAATATCTGCACTATACAAAAACGGAACTCGAGTTCCAGATGCTGAAATAGATCAGCACAAAAATATGATTTACGAAAATCTAAACGGATTAAAATCAGACTTTAAAGAGTTTGATGGTAATGTCCATAAATTTCATTTTGATATGGACAAGTTCGATGAGGAAATGAAAAAGTTTAAACATGATTTTGATAATGATAGGTTTATGCACTTTAAGTTTGAGTTTGATGAAGAGGAATTCGAAAAGAACATGGAAAAACTTGAAGAACACTTAGAGGGTTTAAAAGATAAAAAGATTGAGCTTTATTTTGATTCCGAAGAGTTTAACGAAAACATGAAAGAGCTTGAAGAAAAATTAAAGAATTTACCAATTCCTCCAAATCCACCTGATGTTGATATTGATGTTTACCTGGATATGGATAAGCTAAAAGAAGGTATGAAAAACTTTAAAGATTCATTTAAGCACTTTGATGTCAAAATTGATAGTTCAGACTTTGATATGAGTGAACTAAGAGAAGGCATGAAAAATCTAAAGAAAAATATGAAGGATCTTAAAATTGAAATCAATGGACAAAAAAGTGAAATGAAAAAATTAAACTCGTTTTTAGAAGAGCTTAGAAGTGAACTTCTAAAAGACGGTTATTTAATATCAATTGACGATAAATATGATCTTGAGATGAATTCCACAATTACTAAAGTTAATGACAGAGTTGTTAAACAAGAACAGCACAAAATATATTTGGAAATATATAAGAAGCACTTTGATAAAGATATTGATGGTACAATTAAGATAAACCGAAAATAATTAGTAAATGATCATCTCTCCTCCACTAGAGCCCGCAGAGAAATTTGCGGGCTTTTTTATGCACAAAGAATTTTTTAAGTGTTGAAGGATAATAAATTCATTTTTAGGTTTAAGCAACCAATTAAAATTATAGTGCAAAAAGATGAAAATAAATATTTTATTTCTAATTGCTTTAATGTTTCTGCCGTTGCTCTTTACTAATTGCGACGATGCTGTTTCCGACAATAAGGAGTATACAGCCATTGACTCAAGAATAAATATTAAACTGTCAGAAGAACTGTTCGTAGATAAAAGGGATTTTTTTCTTTATTGCAGCACCGAAAGAATTTATGGTTGTATTAATTACGGAATCGATTATTATGTAATTAAGGGTGCAAATGGTTTTAAAATAAAGTTTAACAATGTTGTAATTTCTGATATATGTCTTACTGCATTAGGGCCCGCGTCTTGCCGGATTAAGCTCGGCGAATTAAGTGAAGGCACATATAATTTAAATCTTGAAGTTAATGGAAAAGCGGAACTTGCGATTCTTACAGTTACAAACGATTCTTATAAAATTACACATACGCCGGGATTTGATTTTAAGTTTAACCATGAAGAACTAAAACGTGTATCTGAATATTTAATTTGGGGTTCAGTAGGATATATTAATGACTCATTAGCAAATGTTGTAAATACTTTTTTAGACTCGCTTCAAATTCTTGGTGCCGCTCCTGTAAATCTTTCTGCGGGAGATTACGGCTTTTTTAAGATAGACTCATCAGGTAATATGCTCCCTCCGGAATACCATGGTTATCCATTTATTAAAATGTTTTTGTTCGATTATCAGAACAACCTGGAAGACTTGAAGGGACTTATGAAACGAATCCAACAGCAATATGTAAATCAAATTTATATTAGCTGTTATACAGGGCAGGGAGATGTTTTTTATGGGTGGACGCTTTAATTTGCTTTGTGTGTTTATAAGAATTATAATTTATCATGAATGAAATAATCTCCGATAATATTTTAAAATCGTTCCACGAGTTTGTTAACAGATTTATAAAAACAGACGACAACCTTTTTAATACCATAATTAACAAATTTGAATTTAAGAAGATAGCAAGAAAAGAACTTCTATTAGAAAATGGCAGGACTGCCAATAAAATTTTCTTCTTATCAGAAGGGTTTGTTCGCTTCTTTCACATAAAAAAAGATGGAACTGAAGTAACAAGCGATTTTTATTTTGCGCCCGGATTCATCACATCGTTTACAAGTTTAATTGAGCAAAAACCATCAAACGTAAATATACAGTCAATGGTTAAGATGGATGTACTTTTTATAAAATATAAAGACTTAATGGATTTGTATAACAGAGAGCATATGGTTGAACGATTGGGTCGGCTTATTGCCGAACAGGTTTTTATTACATCTGAAAAACATTTACTGAGTTTTTTAAACGACCTGCCGCAGGATAGATATTTATGGTTAATGAAAGAGTACCCGGAATATGTTAAAAACATTCCGCTCCACTATCTTGCCTCTTACCTTGGAATAACCGCAGAATCACTAAGCCGCATAAGAAATCGCTTTGTAAAATAATTTCTTAACTTAAGTCAAGGATTTTACCCTCTGTTACAGATTAGTTTTGGTCTGTAATTAATCAATAAAATGTTGATGAGGATAAAATGAAGACAAAACAAATTATTACGCTTGCTGCTCTGGTATCACTATTCACTGGCTGCGGATCTATTTCAAGGGAGAATTTTAACGAAGTTATTTCTGATCCTATAGAACAAATAATCTATTACGCCTCTTTAGCCGGTAACTCGCACAACACTCAACCGTGGTATGTTGAGGTTGTTAGCGATTCACTTCTTTATTTAAAAGCTGACTTTTCAAGAAAGCTTCATATCGTTGATCCAGACTCCCGAGGTTTATTTATCTCGCTGGGAGCTTTTCTTAAAAACCTAGAGCTTGCTGCCGGAAGTCTTGGTTATCAAGCAAGCGTTGAAGTAACGGCAAAACATAAAAGTGATAGTGATGTTGCAACAATTTGTCTTACTAAAACTCGAAAGAGTGGATTCAATGTTAGCCAAATTGAAAATCGCAGAACACTTCGTACTCCATTTCATAAAAATGAAATATCAAAAAAACACTTAGAACAACTCATTGATAACAATAATCGGGAAGTATTTTATTTCTCATCTTCTTCAGAAGAAGGAAAATATATTGCAGAGCAAACACTCGCTGCTTATACTCAGCAGGCACAAGATGATCAGGCAAAACAAGAGCTTGCAAACTGGATGCGTTTTTCAAACAACGATGTTGAAAAGCACCGCGATGGTCTAACAACTTCCGGAATGGGATTAACAGGTTTCGGGGGATTTATTGTTAGAACTTTTTATAAACCCGAAGACTCAATGAAAGATTCTTTTATTAAAAGCGGAATTGAAAAAACGAAAGTGCAAACTGAAAATTGCGGTGGATGGATATTGATTGTTCAAAAAGAAGATAGTCCCGAAACCTGGATCAGAACAGGAGGATTGTATCAACAGCTAAATATAGACTGCAGAGATTTTATGGTTGGCTTTCATCCTATGAATCAGATGATTGAAGAAGAGAACTTTGAGAAGAATGTAAATGATCATTCATCTCTTCCGGTAGTAATCCAATTTGTAGCGCGCATAGGATATGTTGATGAATATCCGCCTGCAAACAGCGTTCGAAGACCTGTGAAAGATATTATCAGATACACTAAATAAAACATTAATAAAATATTCTATAAAATTCTTATAAAGGAAAAACTGATCATGAAAAAGTCAATTTTAATAGTCGTCATAATTCTAACATCAAATTTGTGGGCACAAAAAATTAATACGGATTCACTAACAACAAAGCAAACCATTGGCACCGAGCTGGATTTGCTTCCATATATAAGCGGAGGATATTATGTGTCAGCGTGGTACGGAATCGATCAATTTAGATTCAGGGCTATTTTAACAAAAACTACAGTGCCCCAATTTGCAGTAGCTGATGGTTATAAAGATAATAGGCTTAATGTTTATGCTTTCATAACTGATTACTTTTTTAAGAAAAATTTTGAGGGATTCTGGATCGGAACCGGACTTGAGTATTGGGATTCGCAAATTACCTATGAAGCCCAAAATCAAACTGCATCATACAGCAATACTGTTTTTACATTTGGCGGCGGATATGTGTGGAAGTTCTATGATAACTTTTATCTGAATCCGTGGGCAGCAATTCATTACATCATTGCAGGCGATAAAGAAGTACAGGTTGGAAGCAGCACATTTAAGCCAAAAGTATTTACACCAGAAGTATCAATTAAAATCGGCTGGTATTTTTAAAAAATTAAATGGAAGTTTCATTAACAAAAATTAAAATTAATAGCAGGTGAAAATAAAATGTTAAAAATATTTTTATTGATTATAATTTTTTTACACGGGTTAATTCACATATTAGGTTTTCTAAAAGCATTTCAACTTGCGGAAATCAATCAGCTTACACAAAGCATTACAAAGCCTATGGGAATACTCTGGCTGATTGCGCTGCTGCTTTTCCTCGCAGCAGCAATTCAGTTGATAATCAATCATAATTTATGGTGGGTGACAGCATTAGCAGCGGTAATCTTATCGCAAGTTCTTATAATATTATTCTGGCAGGATGCTAAGTTCGGAACGATACCGAACATTTTAATATTGATTGCCATAATTCTTTTTGCCGCAAATTACTTTTTAGAACGCGAATTTATAAATGCAGTTGATAATCATTTCAAGCACAACAACTCAGTAACTAATGAAATATTATCCGAAGAAGATATTCAACACCTTCCAACAATTGTACAGAAATATATTCGTTATACCGGTTCAGTTGGGAAGGAAAAAGTTTACAACTTTAAAGCTGAGTTTACCGGCGGAATCAGATCTAATCCGGATGAAGAATATATGCATCTTAAATCTGTTCAGTATAACTTTATTAAAAGCCCCGCAAGATTATTTTTTATTGAAGCTAAAAAGATGGGAATACCCGCATTGGGAATTCATATCTATCAAAATGAAAAAGCAATATTCAAAGTCAAACTACTAAGTCTATTTACGGTGGTTGATGCCAGCGGAGAAAAAATGGATCAGGGCGAAACAGTTACAGTTTTTAATGATATGTGTTTTATGGCTCCCGCAACATTAATTGATAAACACATTACCTGGGAAAGTGCAGACGATTTAACCGTGAAAGCGATTTTTACGAACGGAAAAATTAAAATAAGTGCAACTCTTTATTTTAATGAAAAGGGAGAGCTTGTAAATTTTATTAGCAATGATCGATACGAAACGGATCGTAAGACATACAAAAACTATCCTTGGTCAACTCCTGTTAAATCTTATATCAATATCAACGGTTACAGGCTTCCTTCGGGTGCCGATTTAATTTATTCGCGCCCTGATGGTGAGTTCACCTATGGACAGTTTAAGCTAAAAGATATAAAGTATAATTGTTCCGAAAGAGAATAAGAAAAAATGATTCCCTACAAAAAAGCATACATTTTTTATTTCTCCGGTACAGGCAATTCTAAGCAAGTTGCAAAATGGATTTCGGAATTTGCTGCAGAAAAAAGTATTGATTGTGTTTTATATGACATATCTAAGACAGATCTTTCGCAGTTAGAAACAATAGATACAAATGCTTTGATAATAATTATTTCTCCTGTGCACGGTTTTAATTATCCCAAAATAACTTTGGACTTTATCAGAAGCTTTCCTTATGGAAAAAATAAAATTGTTTTGATGAATACAAGAGCCGGAATGAAGATAGGTAAATTTATTACTCCCGGATTAACAGGAACAGCATTTATTTTATCTTCGATTATACTAAAAATTAAAGGTTATAAAATAGCGGGACAAATTCCTTTTGATATGCCGTCGAACTGGATTTCAATCCATCCCGCTCTTAGAGAAAATGCGGTTAAGTTTATTCATCAAAAGAACTATGAGCGTGTTAAAAAACATTCATATAAAATCTTTGCTGGCAAAAAAAATTTTCTTGCACTTAGAGATTTAATTCAGGATATCCTTATAGCACCGGTATCTCTAGTATATTATTTAATCGGAAGATTTGGCTTAGCTAAAACTTTTTATGCATCTTATAAATGTGATAACTGCGATATATGTATAAAACAGTGTCCGGTAAAAGCCATCGAGAAATTTAACAATCATCCTTATTGGACATTCAAATGTGAAAGCTGTATGAAATGTATGACCTCTTGCCCCCAAAGAGCTATCGAAACAGCACACGGACTTTTAATAGTTACTACTTTGTTAGTTTCTACTTTGTCATCATTAATGCTTACACCAATTCTACCTGAAAACTTTTTAATTGATTCAATAAGGTTCATAATTGTGAATTATTTCTTTATAGTTTCTCTGTGGATTTTGTATAAAACTCAACATTTACTTGTGAAAAAAAATATTGTTGGAAAATTAATTTCTCTCACATCTTTAACATATTACAAGTTCTGGGGGCGGTACAAATCCATACCGGATTATAAATGGAAGAAATGAATAACGAAAGCAGATTAAACCCGCATTATTTTTATTTGTTTTTCTATTCTCTAAATGAGGCTGAGCTAGAAACGCCAACTATTGCTACAAATTCTTTTTCATTTTTATTTCCTTTTCGGTTTTTGAATAAATGTATTTAAGTTTCTGTTCAAAACTTAAAAGCAGAAATGAGCGCCGGAAAAAATAAGGCGATGAGAGCGTTATTTTAAGGAATGAACCGGTAGTATAATGGATGAAAATACGATTATCTCGCAAGTAAACTATTCCACATATATAATTGTTATCAGATTATAAGAATTTTTAGGTTTTTTATGCTTCAATTAAAAAATGTAAATAAAAGCTATCTGGAAGGAAATATTAAGCACGCAGTGTTGAACAGTCTGGATCTGCACGTTTCAAATGGAGAGATTATCATACTTTTCGGAAAGAGCGGCTCGGGTAAATCCACTTTGCTTAATGTCATCAGCGGAATAGACATCCCCAACAGCGGCTCTGTTTTAATTGATGGAACAGATATCACAAAGCTTTCTGAGAAAGAAAGAACACTTGTTCGCAGAAACAAGGTTGGTTTTATCTTCCAGTTCTTTAACCTGATTCCAACTCTTACAGTTAGAGAGAACTTACTACTTCCTCTTGAACTTACCGGAACAAATAATACCGAAGAAAGAATCAACTCTATTTTGTCAGAAGTCGGACTTGCAAACAGAGCAAACACATATCCCGATAAACTTTCCGGCGGTGAGCAGCAGCGAATTGCAATTGCAAGAGCATTAATTCACAATCCCGACATTATCCTTGCTGATGAACCCACAGGCAATCTTGATTATGAAACAGGTCGTCAGATTGTTGATTTACTTGACAGAGTTGTGAAGCAAAAAGGCAAAACAATGATAATGGTTACGCACAGTAAAGATGTAATTGGACTTGCAGACAAAATTTATTCTTTAAAAGATGGAAAACTCAGCGAAATGAAAAAGGAATCGGTATTTGAATAGCTTAACGAAATCAAGTTTAAGATATTTGATAAAACATCCTTGGCAGTTTGGGCTTTCTGTTCTGGGAATTGCAATGGGTGTTGCGATTGTTGTATCAATTGATATTGCGAATCACAGTTCGGCAAAAGCTTTTGATTTATCAATGAATGCAGTTGCGGGTAAAGCAACTCACCAAATCATCGGAACTTCGGAAGGAATACCGGATTCGTTTTATACTTATTTGAGAATCGAAAAAAGAATAAAAAACATTGCGCCCGTAATTGAAACTTATGTAAGCATTCCGGATTCAAACAGAAAAATATTTAAGCTGTTAGGAATAGATTTTTTTGCCGAGCGTCCTTTCAGAGATTATTTAGTCAACACTGCAGCGGCTATTGATGGCGAGCTGAAAGATTTCCTCACAAACCCCAATTCCGTTGTTTTATCTAATGAAAGTTTAACATCCTTAAATAAAAATGTTGGCGATTCCATATTAGTTTTAATAAACGGTAAAGAGAAAAATCTTTTTATAGTTGGATTGATTACAGAAGATGAGCAAAACAAATCAGCATTGGAAAATCTTTTTATATCAGATATTGCAACAGCACAGGAGCTGACCGAAAGTTTCGGCGTAATAGATTACTTAGATGTTATAGCTAATACTCCTGCTGAAGAAGAAGAATTAAAAAGACTTTTACCCGAAGGATTTCAGCTTCAAAAATCAGGTTCGCGTTCACAAACAGCAGAGCAAATGCTGGAAGCATTCAATATCAACTTAATATCACTAAGTCTGCTTGCTTTAATTGTTGGGCTGTTTCTCATTTACAACACTATGACGTTTTCAGTTGTGCAAAGAAAGGTTCTGATTGGAACACTTCGCTCGCTTGGAGTTACATCAAATGAGGTCTCCAAAATAATCATTCGCGAAGCATTAATAATTGGAATTATCGGAACGGCAATTGGATTTGTGCTGGCATATTTCATTTCAAAATTTCTGATCATCTTCATCTCGCAAACTATAAATGATTTATATTATGTTGTTTCAGTCAGAGAGATTTACATTTCACCTTTTATTATTCTGAAAGGTGCTGCCCTGGGAATTCTTGCTACAATTCTTTCGGCAATCAAGCCGGCAAAAGAAGCATCAATGGTTCATCCCCGTTCTGCGATGGTACGTTCTGAACAGGAAACATCATTGCTCAAAAAAGTCCCCGCTATGAGTGTTGCAGGTTTGCTATTCATTATCTTCGGAGCGGTGGTTCTTTACATTCCATCAAAAAATATCTGGCTGAGTTATTTTGGAATTCTCCCGATAATAATTGGCTTTGCGTTCTCAACGCCTCTTATAATTATTCTTGTAGAAAAAATATTTTCACCAATATTCAGATCACTGTTTGGCATGACAGGAAAAATTGCATCGCGGTCAATCATACAAAACATTAGCAGAACATATATTGCAATTGCTGCTTTAGCTTTGGCTGTTGCAGCTACAGTTGGAGTTGGAACGATGATCAGCAGCTTCAGAAGCACTGTGATCAACTGGCTAGAGGCACGATTGAATGCGGATATTTTTATTTCCGCACCAAGTTTAATCTCTAGAAGAAATGATGCCGTGCTTTCAGAGGAAGTCCTTAATAAAATTAAATCGTTGAAAGAAGTTAAGGACATTAATTTTTACCGCGAGATTGAATTGCTTCAGAACGATAAAAAATATCTTTTAATTGCTTCGGGATTGAGTCCTAGCAGCTATTCAGGATTTCAATTCAAAGAAGGCAATCCAAATGAAATATGGAAGCAGTTTGAAAATGGCGAGCTTATTCTTTCTGAACCATTTGCTTATAAACACGATCTGGATGTTGGCTCAACACTTGAACTTAAGACTGATTATGGTATGCGGGATTTCCGCATTGCAGGAATTTACTACGACTATGCTTCTGATCAGGGCTTGGTAACTATTCATTATGATCACTTCAAAAAATACTGGAATACAAAAGGTGTTTCAGGTATTTCTGTTTTTGTTGACGAAGGAAGTTCTATTGATGAAGTGAAAGAAAAAATCCAAGCTCTTGAGACCAATGGACAGCAGTTATTTGTGCGCACTTATAAATTTCTTCGCGATTCTTCAATCGAAATATTTGACCGTACATTTTTAATTGCACAGGTCCTACAAATGCTTGCGGTAATTGTTGCCTTTATTGGGATTTTAAGCTCACTGATGTCACTGCAATTAGAAAGGAAAAGAGAGCTTGGGATTCTTCGGGCAAATGGTTTACTGCCCGGACAGTTATTTAAAATTGTAAATCTTCAAACTCTGCTAATGGGGTTAACTGCCGGTGTGCTTGCTTTACCGCTTGGAAACATCCTTGCCTGGATTCTTGTTTATATCATTAATAAAAGATCCTTTGGCTGGACAATGCAATTCGAGTTTTTACCATCAATAATGATGGAAGCAATGTTTCTGTCGATTGTGGCTGCAATTATCGCAGGAATTTATCCTGGATATAAAATGTCAAAAACTTCTCCTGCAAACGCTTTGAGGGAAGAATGAAAAAATTTTTATCAGTCCTTTTGCTGGCTTTCGTGTTCATCGCTTGTGAAGATAACAAAGTTATTACGGATGAGAGCGGTTTAAGTCTTTCAAAAGCAATGAGCGATGTTGAAAGTGAAGATTTCACAAAGGCGATTGAAAGAAGAAAATTTATTTTTCCCGATGATCACGGACCTCATCCTGATTTCAGAACCGAGTGGTGGTATTTTACAGGAAACTTAACGACAGACAACAACAGAAAGTTTGGATATCAGTTTACGATTTTCAGAACTGCACTTACAAAAGAAAAATCAGAAAGAAATTCAGATTGGAACTCAAATCAAATCTATATGGCGCATTTTGCAGTAACTGATATTGAAGGAAACAAATTTTACTTTGATGAAAAATTCAGCAGAGAAGGGAACAATCTCGCCGGCGCACAGGCAAATCCATTTAAAGTATGGCTGGAAGATTGGCAGATAGTCCAAACAGAAGACAGATCGGCATTTGATTTACCAGTGATGAGTTTAAAAGCTAAATCCGAAAAGGCAGAAATAGAATTTAAACTTGAATCAGTTAAACCAATTGTACTTCAAGGTGATGAGGGGCTAAGCCAAAAAGGGAAGCAGTCCGGAGATGCGTCTTATTACTATTCCTTTACAAGATTAAAGACCGAAGGAAAAATAATTCTTGATGGAAAAGAATTTTCTGTGAAAGGATTCTCGTGGATGGATCGTGAGTGGAGCACAAGTGCATTGAGTGAAGATCAGGCTGGATGGGATTGGTTTGCTTTGCAGTTGAATGACAATACTGAAATTATGTATTACCAGATGAGAAAGAATAATGGAACTCCGGATGTTTTCAGTAGAGGAGCTTATGTAAATAAAGACGGCACATCACAATTAATAAAAAAAGAAGATGTGGTTTTGACAGTGAAAGATAATTGGCAAAGTCCGACCGGAGAACAATATCCATCGGGCTGGAGATTCCAAATTCCGGAAAAAGAAATTGATCTTACTCTTACTCCCGCAATTAAAAACCAGATGATGGAAGTTGCTGTGAGATACTGGGAAGGCTCTGTAAAAATTGAAGAAACAAAATCTGGCGCAATAATTTTGGGTAGAGGTTATGTTGAGTTAACAGGATATTAAATTATCACCGTGAACTAAAATTATTATGCCAAATTAAACTTTTTAACAAATAAAATCGTTTGAATATTATGATTCAAAATGTCATTAAAAACATATTTGTTTTATTGCTGATAATTCCTTTTTTACAGTTGTTCGCACAGGACAGTATTTCAGACTCATTATTTGCCTTTCACCAAAATAGAATGAACATAAATGAGTCCGCAATGCTTGTACTTGGTACTTGGGCAGCAGGAAATATACTAATAGGAACTTACGGCAACTTTAAAGCGAACGGGGAAGCAAAATATTTTCATCAGTTTAATGCAATGTGGAATGTTGTGAATCTTGGTATTGCTGCATTTGGATATCTAAACGCTGTAAACTCTGATCCAACCTTAGTGACCAATTTAGAAATTTTAAATGACTACAATTCTCTTCAAAGGTTTCTCTTGCTTAATGCGGGATTAGATATCGCTTATATTATGACAGGTTTTTATTTGAAAGAAAAATCAAAAAGCTCTTCAAATTCTGAACGATTGAGAGGATACGGAAACAGTTTGTTGCTTCAAGGTGGATTTCTTTTGCTGTTTGATGTGACCTTGTATTTTATTCATCAGAGTAATGCAAACATTAATCTTTATCCGCACTTAGAAAGTTTTCTTGCTGGTGGAGTTGGAATTGGAATTAACTTAAAATTGTAAAATATTATTAATCGATGTCACATTTCGACTCCGCTCAATGTGACTAAAAATAATTTAGAGGAAATATGAAAACATACCTAATTATAGGCGGAACATCTGGCATTGGTTTAGAGGCAACAAAAATACTAAGCCAGAACAATCGTGTTATAGTTTTGAGCAGAGATAAAAGAAATATTGAAGGATTATCCAATGTGGAATTTCATTCTGCTGATGTAACAAAGTCGATAGATGAGTTTCCGCAGATAGCAGATGCAATCGATGGGTTAGTTTATTGTCCGGGCACAATCAATCTTAAACCTCTTAAGAGTTTAAAGATAGATGATTTTCAAAATGATATAGAGGTGAACTTATTTGGAGCAGTAAAAGTAATCAACAAGTATTTTCCGAATTTAAAATCAACTGAAAGGGCAAGCATAGTATTGTTCAGTACTGTTGCAGTGCAAACGGGAATGCCTTATCACGCATCAATAGCTTCTGCAAAAGGAGCAGTTGAAGGATTGGTTCGATCACTTGCTGCTGAGTTTTCACCAAATATTCGTGTTAATTGTATTGCTCCATCAATCACTAACACCCCGCTGGCAGAGAAGTTATTGAATAACGAAGTAAAATTGAAAGCATCAGAGGATCGTCATCCACTAAAGCGAATTGGTGAAGCAAAAGAAATTGCAGAGACAGTAGCTTTTCTTCTTTCTGATTCGGCTTCGTTTTTGACCGGACAAGTAATAAAAGTTGATGGTGGTATTTCATCAATAAAGCCTTTATAAACTTTGCTACCGAACTTTTTGGCGAAAAAAAATGAAAATAACAAACGAGAATATTTTAAGATTTGAAAAAATATACAGAACTAACTTTGTTAACTCGCTTTCTGGATTCAAAAGTGCAAACTTAATTGGCACAATTTCTAAAGAAGGGAAAACCAATCTTGCAATATTTAGTTCTGTGATTCACGTTGGTGCAAATCCACCTTTGATTGGATTATTAATGCGCCCAGTTTCGGCAGAGAGACACACTTACACCAACATAAAAGAAACCGGTTACTTTACCATCAATCATATCAAAAAAGAAATCTATAACCAGGCACATCAAACATCTGCAAGATATAACCAAGATGTTTCTGTGTTTGATGCTTGTGGACTAACGCCTGAGTATTCAGAAATTATAAAAGCTCCTTATATGAAGGAATCGAAAATTAAAATCGGTTGCCGATTTGTTGAGGAACATCACATAAAAACCAACGATACAATTTTTATTGTTGGTGAAATTCTCGAAGTAATTCTTCCCGATGATGTGATTATGGATGATGGATATGTTGATATCGAGAAAGCAGACACAATAGCTATCAGCGGATTGGATTCTTACCACGATGCAAAAAGAATTTCCCGGCTTTCTTATGCAAAACCGGGAAGAGATATCGAGAAGATTTAAACTGTAGTTTATTTATTAGCAAAAGCCGAATACATCCACACAAGTTTTTCCTGTGCACGAATATAGTCACTCATAAGTGCATTAGTGCCCTCATCGCCAGCCGCAGCAGATAGATTAAGAAGATCACGCTGAATCATTATAATAACTTTAAACGATTCTATTATTTCCTTCACCGCCTTTATTCCATCAGAAACCTCATTGCTTTCAGCAACCTTTGAAGTTTTTTTATAATCGGAATAGTTATGTTTCGGAGTATATCCTAAGGTTAAAATTCTTTCAGCGACCTCATCGATTTTAATAAACAAGTCATTGTACAACTCTTCAAATTTCAAATGAAGTTCAAAGAATTTTTCACCCTTAATGTTCCAATGATAACCGCGTGTGTTCTGATAAAAGATCGAATAGTTTGCTAGGAGTGTGTTTAGTTTCTGTGCTAATTCATACGCCTTTTTAGTGTCGAGACCGATAGAGTTTAAATTTTCCATATTGATAATCCTTATTTGAAATTAAAATTTAATTGTATCAACTATACTATTATGTTATAATACTTAAACAATTTATTTGCTTTGATAATTCCAATTTGTTCATTTTATGTTAAATATGATTGTTATTAGTCTGAATAGTTGATTTTTCTTGGAATAACAATTGTTCCTAATCCATCTCCACCGCCAACTTCACAACCCTGTCCATCTGCAAATTCGTAAACCGTAAATGCAGCAACCGATGCATCGAGCATATCCTTAACTCCGCTATGAAATTCATTCAAACATAATTCATATTTAACATTTTCTTTGCTTAGCATCTTGTATGAAGCAGAGGGAAAGACTTCGTAAACAAATGGAAACTCTTTAAGTGAATTAAAAATTGAGTAACCAAGTTTCATCCAATCGGGAGAATCTTTATAAGTTCTTGTCCATTGTGGATTTGCAATGTTGTAAGATTTGATAATCACCTCGCACTCTCTTCCTACTTTTGCATCGCTATTTTCTGTCCAACTATTTGTTTGCTTGTTGAAGTTTCTGCTGCGGGGTTTTTTGATTGGCATTCTCGGTGCATCAATTCCAATTGCAATTTGTTCCAAGTTATTATTAGTTAGTTCGAGAAATAAATTATTAAATGACTGCGGAATATTTTCTTTTATCCAGCCGCTTGCAACATACTTTTTGTTTTTATCTAAAATGTAATAACAGCAGCCACGGTTTATCTGAACATCAATTCCCGCAAAGTATTTAATTCCATTCTTCATCTTTGTGAATCCTCTGTGTCGCTCCGTGTAAGAATTTAGTTTCTAAGAAAACCACGGAGAGAATTTAAGCTAATACTTTATCAACAACAGATAAATATTCTTCAACTTTGTCCCACAATTGTCTTTCTTCTTCAGGATTATTGAATTTACATTTCTCTTCTTTTCTTTGATTATAAAATCCGCCATTGCTTCCATTAATATTTTCAGATGAAGCAAGCCATACAATTGTATCAGCACCTTCCGAAATGGTTCTGCCTTCAATCAGGGCAAACATTTTAAGAAGAAGTTTTCCTGCCAAATTCTGTTCTCTGAAAAGTTCAGTGTCTGGAATAAATCCAGGAGTTAACGAATAAACCGAGATGTTATCTTTTTCTAATCTTCTTGCCCATTCGCGAGTAAGCATTCTGTTTGCCTGCTTGGTTTGTTTGTAGGCAAGTGTTTCGTTGTAACTTCTTTCATTGAAGTTTATGTCGTCAATGTCAAGTCCGCCAGCATAGTGCGATGCGGTATTAATAATTCTTGATGGTGCTGCATTTTTCAACTCATCAAGAAGTAATTGTGTTAATAGCTGATGACCAAGAACGTTAACAGCAAAAGTTTGTTCAACATTAATATCAGTTAACTTCTTAGTTTTCGTCCAAAGTCCGGCATTGTTAATCAATACATCAAGTTTGCTTTCATTTTGCTTGAATGATTCTGCAAATTTCTGAATTGAATTCGTACTAGCTAGGTCGAGATGTTTTATAAAAACATTTGTGTTTTCTGTTTCGTTTACAATTTCTTTTCTTGCCTCGTTTGCAGAATCAAGAGATCTGCAAGCCATATAAACTTTAGCTCCGAGTTTTGCAATTTGTTTTGCGGCTTCTTTACCAATACCCTTATTGGCACCTGTTATTATTACAACTTTATCTTTCATTTTAACCTCATTTTCTTGTGTTATTGTCTAAAGTTTCAACAAAAGGAGTGGTGAAATCGTTCCTTTTTTAAATTTATCAATAGCTCCGGCATTTATGCCGGAGTATTATAATGCCCAACCATAAAATGGACTTTAGTCCAAATATTAACCCGATTGGGCTGAAGCCCAGAATTATACTGGTTATAATTTCACCCCGACTTAAAAGTCGGGGCTATTGAATATCGGATTTTCAAAAAATAGCCCCGATCTTCAGATCGGGATAATAATAAGTTACAACTCTCGGCAGGGCTTCCACCCAAATGAAACTAACAATACTCTAATTTGGTTCTTATTACTATGAAAGACTTATCACCATCTGACATATCCAGAATTATTGAAATGGCGTGGGAAGACCGCACTCCTTTCGAAGCGATTGAATATCAGTTTGGGCTAAAAGAAAATGATGTGCGTGAAATTATGCGATGCGAAATGAAGCTATCAAGTTTCAGAATGTGGCGGAAAAGAGTAAGCGGAAGGAAAACAAAGCATTTGTCATTCAGATCTAAAGAAGTGAACAGATTTAAGAGTAAAAATCAATAAAAAAGCCGCAGCTTCTCTACCGCGGCTTTCCCAAACACTTAATTATTTTATATAAATTTCTAGCAATTCGCCTTTAAACTCACATTTTCTGTGAGTACCATCGCAAAATGGTTTGTTCGATGATTGTCCACATCTGCATAGTGCAATAGTCTTTGATGTAAGTGATTCTTCTTTTCCGCCTCTGATAATTTTTGCTTCTGAGACTTCAATTAAAATTGGACCGTTTTCATTGATTTTGATTTTCATTATTACTCAATTTTGTTTAAGTATTATTAGAGATTATATAATCAGAAACAAAAAGAGGGCTTAATTCGTTCCCTTGATTTGAACGATTTTACTTTCTGTGGCGTTTTAAACATTATGAAAAATTTATCAATCTCAGATATATCACGCATAATTGAAATGGCCTGGGAAGACCGAACTCCTTTTGAAGCAATTGAATATCAGTTTGGATTAAAAGAGAAGGCTGTAAGAGAAATAATGCGTGGAGAATTAAAATCTTCCAGCTTTAATAAAAGAGTAAGCGGAAGAAAGACAAAGCATTTATCACATCGCTCAAAAGAGATAAACAGATTTAAAAGCAAAAATCAATAAAAAAACCGCAGCATTACTACTGCGGTTTAATAAAGAGATGTTTAAAATTCTTTTACTTTTTACCAAACAATCCGCCAAGCAAATCTGAAGCCTGACCAAGAATATCGCCTTCAGGAACTTTACCTTCAGGAGTTAACTTATCTACAACACCAGGAAGAAGATTTGAAAGCTGTCCCGTCAGATCATTTACATTTAAACCAAGTTTCGATGCGATTCCACTTAATGCATCCGAACCAAAAACTTTTTGAATCTGATCCGGCGAAATAGATTTATTTTGTCCTGTTCCAACCCACGAACCGATAACATCTCCCAATCCTTTTGAATCAAACTGGCTGATGAGGTTTTGCAAGCCGCCCTGTCCGCCAAGCAATCCCATTACCGATGACATTAAATCATTTTTTTTGGCTCCACCTCCAAGTGCAGACTGAATTGTGTTTAGAATATCCATTGAGTGCCCTCTCTTTTATGGTTAATAAATATAAAAAAAACTTCCAGATTTTTTATAAAATAAAATATCTACTCTTTTTCACTTAAGTTTTTTTTACGATTTCAACTCTTCTATTTAAAGTCTTTCCTTCATCTTTTTCATTTGTAGAAACTGGACAAAGCGGACCAACTCCTTCAGAATCCAAACGAGAAGAATCAATCTTACCAATTTTAATTAAATATTCTTTTACAGCTTCTGCTCGTTCTTTTGATAATTTTAAATTATGATCGTATCTACCAACCATATCTGTATGTCCAACAATTATAATATTTACCTTAGGATTATTATTAAGATAATCAATTACTTGTTGGAGTGTTTTTTCAGATTCTGGTTTGATGGTTGATTTATCTGTATCAAATAAAATTCCATACAACGCTACTTTTCCATCTCTATCAATTGATTCTTTAATTGATATTTCTATTTCTTGATTCATTGATGCTTCTTCAATGATATAAACCTGATAGCCTCTGTCATCATCGTCAACAGCATTTTCCACCAGCATATAAATATTTTGTTTGTTATTTGTAAATCGGAAAAAGTTTTTGTCTACTGAAAGACTTTCTCCTTTTATTTTCTTAACGGCGTTATAATAGTTGTTACAAATTTGTGCACCACTTACTTTTCTTGAATGGTTTTCGTCCTTTGTATAATTTAAACGATAGTATTTACCTGATCTTGTAAGTGAAGTATAGTTCCCTTTATTATCATTATAGTTAAATGTGTACTCGTTATACTCACTTTGTTCACAGCTTGCGAGAATAAATCCTTCAATGCTGTTTAAATAATCGGGAGCTTTGCAATCATCCTGAGAGTATCCTAAGAAATTAAATAATAACGAAAATAAGACAATTATTTTTATCACGATTTTCTCCTTTGTTGATAATTTAAAACTGATAACTAATTGTTGATTGATTAAATGCTTTTATACTTGATGAATAACTAAATCCACTTTCCACACCGACCTGAACTTGTGCTTCCATTCCTCCCACAGTAAATGGACCTACACTTCCGGCAGAAACACCAGATGTAACTCTAACACCAAAATCAGAAATAGAGTTATCATTATTCCAGGTGACAAATCCCAATGCATTCGCTTCAAAATTAACAGCGCCTGATTGTGCACCAGCGCCTGGACCAAATAATACTGTACTGGTTTTTGCTGTAAAGTCTCTCTCGTATCCGAACTTAATTCCTTCACCGCCAAGAATGCTAAAGCTCTTACAATTTAATGATAGCTCTCCAATTATAAATGGAATTGTGATGTTAACCGGGCAAACAGGATCAGAAAATGCTAAATCAATATTCTCGTTTTTATCTATATTATTTATATCACAAGGAAGTGGAAGATCTAAATTAAATCTGCTAACCATAGCTGCATAATATCCAGCTTGCGTTTGTTGTAGTATTGTATTCTTAACCATAGGATTTGCATCGTAGGCAATTGAGTTCCAATAACTAATTGCATTATAATATTTCATAGCTAAGACAGAAACATAATCACAATAAGTTGTGTATGGCCCTCGCATACTACCAAGAAACACACCCAGAGCTTCATTTTGTCCGGCGCATAAACAAGCATTTCTTGCATCCACATCTTCAATGGGTCGGCATCTACTTTCAACTGCTTCCATACTTTTGCTATAACTATCCAAAGCCTGTGTTAGTTTATCCGAAAACAACAAGGATGCTTCTTTTAGTCTTTTATCAAATTGTTTTCCGTAAACCTTAATCATAAAAGATGATTTCTTAACAAACGGTCCATTCATTTCAGGTTGTCTGTTGTTCATTAATTGAGTAACAGTATTTTGCATTTTAGCTTCAAATCCAACACTCCAAACATCCATCCAATCTCTCCAGGCATCTTGCATTGCTGTTATCTCTCCATTAAATCTTCCGATTTCCTCTAGTGAGTTTGGAAATTGTACACAACGATTATCAAAATTTCTAAATCCACTTGGATAATCATCTGACAAACTAAACAGAGTGGGAAAATTAGCTAGAATAATATTTATTGATGGACCATTATTGTTCATTGCATAATCAGAATAATCCAAAGGTATAAATCCCAGATCTATTCCTTCAAATATATTTTCATCGCTGTAAACAAGTTCATCGATGTTAGCATCTGGCAAAAGCTCGGATAAGAAATTATAAGCGTCATCAGTGTATCCGCTTTTTAAAGAATTTATAAAACAATTTTCTGCATCCTTATTTCTATTTGTCTTTGCATAGATTATTCCCAGCGTAAGGTTTGCTTGAATGTGAAGTTTTTCTTTTTGTAAAACTTTTTCAAAATGTCTTTTTGCTTCATCAACATCTCCAAGTTGAAAATAAGCCTGACCAAGATTGTTGTTTATCAAAAATGAATTTGGTTCTGCACTTTCTAAATAAAGTAATATTGGTATTGCTCTTTCAGGATTTCCATTCATTATTAACAAAGAAGATAAATTATTTAAATGTACAGCATCGTAATTGTTTTTTTCAGCAAGCATCAAGTTCATTGCAATAGCTGTAATTGGGGCTCTGCTAAACCAAAACAAAACTGGTGCATTATTATATCCAAGCGGATCTTTTATTTTTTTGATTTCACTTTTTGCAGTTTCAACATCTTTAATAAACTCTTTGTTTTTCTCAAGCTCTGCAATTAAAACTTTTATATAACCAATAATTTTTTCCTTTGTTGGGGCAGACTTAGGAAGATTTTTTAGCAATGTAGAATTTTTCTTTGGAAGTGAAAACTCAACAATACTATACTCAACATTATTATTTGATATGCCCGAATTATTTGTGCTGATTTGTTTTTGCTGCACATCTTCAAATAATTTTTTATATGCCTCGCCTTGTTTTTTAGATTCTGAATCCATTTCATCTTGATAATTTTCCAGACTATCGCCAAGACTTTTTAATTGCTCCATCATTTTTTTAAATTCTTCTTCTGTCTGAGCAAAGGAAGGAAATATTAGCATCAAGACAGTAACAATTATCAAAAAGATGAATTTCTTTTTCATGCTTGACTCTTTTAAAATACTTGTACAGAACTTTTAATTATTGTGATAATTTATTAAATAAAATAAATGCTTATTCGTTTTTTGCTTCGTAATATAATATAATTTTATAGAGAATTATTTTTACAATTATAACAATATAAATTTTAAAATTATCATTTTTTCGTTAAGCTTTCTCAAGGGTTTATGATTTATTCTTTTATTATCATTCCACACCAAGAGATTTACTGAAATCATAATCTTTAACAGGACTTCGCAGAGAAGCAAATCCGCCATTATTTTCAAGCGAAACATTTCCGCTGAAGATAATTTTATCATCTTTAATGATTGCCTTTGATGTACTGATTCCGCCCATCACGCCATTATTTACTAAACGCCACTTTGATGCAGCATGCATTATTGATGAGTTAAGAAGATTATTGTTCCTTGAGTTTTGCTGGGAAGTAATCATTGATGATATATAAATAAATAATAAAATGGTTTTCATAATATCGAATAACATTTACATAAATAAAAAAGTTGCAACTGTAGCTAAGCCTATCTGCAATTGTCTGTTACGAAAATCTTCAATAATTATAAGCAATTGAGTATTTTAATATTTAGTTAATAAAATTTTATTCAATAATCATCGGATATAAAATGAGAGCCAAAATTGTATGGACAAAAATTGACGAAGCCCCGCTTCTTGCAAGTTATTGCTTACTTCCCATTCTTAAATCTTACACAAAAGGAAGCGAAATTGAGTTTGTTGAAAAAGATATTTCCCTCGCGGGAAGAATAATTGCGAACTTTCCCGATAATCTTACCGAAGAACAAAAAATTCCTGATTATTTAGCTGAACTGGGTCAATTAACGCAGGATTCGAATGCTAACATTATTAAGCTTCCAAATATTAGTGCCTCAATTCCACAGCTTAAAGCAGCAATAAAGGAATTACAGAGTAAAGGTTACAATATTCCGGATTATCCTGAAGAATCGAAAACAGATGAAGAGAAAAAACTAAAAGAAAGATTTGCAAAAGTACTTGGTTCTGCTGTAAATCCTGTACTAAGAGAGGGCAATTCGGATCGCAGAGCTGCGGCTTCTGTTAAAAAGTTTGCAAAGAAACATCCTCACAAAATGATGAAGCCCTGGCCTGAGTCGGGCTCAAAGTGCCGCGTTGCTCATATGAATCAAAAAGATTTTTACGGAACCGAAAAAGGTGTTACCCTGGTTAAAGATGATGTTGTGAAAATAGAATTTTATGATGCAAAGGGAAATACTACAACATTAAAAGAAAATCTTAAACTCATAAATGGTGAAGTTATTGACGCTGCGGTAATGAATGTTAAAGAATTAAGAAAATTTTATGCTGAGCAGATTGAAGAAGCAAAGAGGGATAATGTATTGCTTTCTCTTCACCTAAAGGCTACGATGATGAAAGTGTCTGATCCGATAATGTTTGGACACGCTGTTTCGGTTTATTACAAAGATGCTCTTGAAAAACACGCAGAAACACTAAAAGAAATTGGCGCAAATGTAAATAATGGTTTGATGGACGTTCTTGATAAGCTAAAAAAACTTCCTGATGGAAAAAGAAAAGAAATTGAAGATGATATCAACAAAGTTTATGAATATCAGCCTGAGCTTGCAATGGTTGATTCGCGAACTGGAAAGACAAACCTTCACCTGCCGAATGATGTAATAGTTGATGCATCAATGCCGAATGTTGTGCGTGATGGCGGCAAGATGTGGAACAGAAAAGATGAACTTCAGGATTGCATTGCTATGATTCCTGACCGGTGTTATGCGACTATTTATAAAACAATAATTGAAGACACAAAAGAAAAAGGTCAGTTTGACCCTGCAACTATGGGTGCAGTTTCTAATGTCGGGCTGATGGCAAAGAAAGCAGAGGAGTATGGTTCACACGATAAAACATTTGAAGCAAAAGCTAATGGGGTAATTCGTGTTGTCAATTCTGAAGGGCAAGTTTTATTAGAGCAGCCGGTTGAAGCTGGAGATATTTTCAGAATGTGCCAGGCAAAAGATGAAGCAATAAAAGATTGGGTTAAACTTGCAGTAAGCAGAGCAAGAGCTTCTAACACGCCCGCTATTTTCTGGCTTGATGAGAACAGAGGACACGACAAAGAAATAATTGCAAAAGTTAAAAAGTATTTACCTGATCACGATATCACAGGATTAGAAATAAAAATCCTCAAACCTGTTGATGCGATGAAATACACGCTTGAGAGAACGAGGAAGGGGCTCGATACAATATCAGTAACAGGAAATGCTCTTCGTGATTATTTAACAGATCTCTTCCCGATACTTGAATTAGGCACAAGCGCAAGAATGCTTTCAATTGTTCCATTACTTAAAGGCGGCGGATTATTTGAAACAGGTGCCGGCGGCTCTGCACCAAAGCACGTCGAACAGCTTCTAAAAGAAAATCATTTGCGATGGGATTCACTCGGCGAATATTGTGCACTTGTTCCATCTTTCGAAATGGTTTACGAGCAAACGAAAAATGGAAAAGCTAAACTTCTTGCGGAAACTTTAGATCAGGCAATAGGTAAGTATCTTGAAAATGGTAGAATGCCCTCGCGTAAAGTAAAAGAGATTGATAATAGAGGAAGCTCATTCTATCTCGCGCTATACTGGGCAGAAGCATTAGCAAATCAAAATGATGATGCTGAATTAAAAAATCGTTTTACAAAAATTTATAAAGAGCTTTCTGCAAACGAAGAAAAAATTGTAAGTGATTTAATAGCAGTTCAGGGAAAGCCTGCTGATATTGGCGGCTATTTCATGCCTGAAGATAAAAAAGCTTTTTCTGCTATGCGTCCAAGTGAAACCTTTAATAAGATAATTGACGAGATGTAGATAGAAGTTTCTGAAGCAAAAAATTTAACGGACAGGGAAGAGATTCTCTGTCCGTTTTTAATTAATAATGTTATAGTCCCTGAAACTTGAATGGTTTCGCCTCTACCATTTGAGCAGATGACTCACCAGCGTAATATTGCCCTTGATCTGTTTTAAGAACTTTAACGGGAGCCTTTTCGCTGAAATCTAATTTCTTCAAATCAATCCAGAAAGTATTTGGAGTGAGTGCGGTTTCAAAGTAATAAACAAGATTTTTTTGATCAGCAACAACTCTCCATCTTGTAGTTGAAAGATTTGGAAATCCTTCAATAGAAATTCCATAAGGAACGGAGACGTTTCTTACAACACTAAAAACACTAGCAACTGAAATCTGCTGATTGTCGGTTTGAGGAATTGCGTTGATGTAGTAATGAGCTCTTACAAATCTATCGGAAGCTTTTACTGTGCCCGGAAGAAAAACATTGCCGGGAATATTTTGCCAGTATTGTTGAATCGCCAACTGCTCTTCAAATTTGGGATCGTTTGTCATTACTGTGTAAGAAGGATCGTGATGTATTACCAGTTTTCCACCGATATATTCAAAGATAGCGTTATCACCCGATGAATCGGATAAGGAAAGATGTACTGTTGTATATTTATCTGTTCCCGGAATAACGTCAGTAACTACAACAAACTCTTCTTTGCTTAAAGCTTCAACAGCCTCTGCAACGGTAGCAAAATTATCCAACGCATGTTGAGCCCACATCGAGATTGCAAGTCCTTTTTTATTTCCGAACTTTTCAAACTCAGGATAATTTGATTCAACAAGCCATAAAAGATTTGCAACAAGTCCTTTTTCATTAATACCATCTGTTGTGGCAATGTCCCATGAACTGGCAATTACGCTTCCGTATTTTGATGTTCACTCAGCTGAATTGGGACCGACTTCACCATTACGCTTCATGCCGCGTGGAAATGACCAAAGATTTGCAGGAATTGGCATAGAAAAATCCATGCTTCTTCCTGTTAAAATGGTTTGATTGGGTCCTTTATAAACAACTCGTGTACAAGTATTTGAATTATCAGTAAAGGTCAGAAAAGTAAATATTACCATGAAAAACATCATCAATTTCCTTTTCATAGATCCTCCTTTCATTTAATTGTGTGATTTATTATTTGGGTATATTGAAGAAAATAGCAAAAACCCTAATTAAACAACGTTTTCATAAAAAATTTAGTTCCGTATAGGGATTTTTTAAGGATTAGATTTCTCAACTTAAAATATTGCTTTATGATTTTTAGGAATATGGTATTTACGGTTTTATATAATTAAAAGTTGAGGTGTGTGTACGATTTAAATAACTGCCCTTACAGAAATTTAGTAATTAACAATAACCTTAAAAATCAACCTCAACCCCAATTTTATATTTTACACCAGGCAACAGGTTTTTCCCTTTAAGAAACATTAAACTAATCCTTCCTACCACGGTAAATTAAGCTCTTTAACTTCTTCATGGTAAAATCTTTCAAGCTTATTAACAAGCTCAGGGGGAATAGAATTTTTAATACTCACCAGATTACTTTCTAATTGCGAAATACTTACGTTTCCCGGGATTACTGTAGAAACGGCATTATATGATAAACAAAATAAAATAGCTGTCTGAGAAAGATTCATTTCGTCACCAATAATTTGCTTCAAGCTTTTTACCAATCCCGCTCTAATCATTATATCTTCTGCTGACCAGCGTGATCTTACCCCATCAAATAGACTATTTTCATCATACTTACCTGTTAACCAACCAGAATCAAAAGGTATTTTTACGATGATTCCAACTTCTTTTTCTATAGCCAGATTAAATCCCCGCAAAGTATCTTGATGTAAAATGTTGAAAAAGACTTCTATTACCTTTGAATTTGTAGTGTCCATTAGCAGCTTCATCTCTTCATATGTATCTAAAGACGCACCATATGCTTTTATTTTACCCTCATCCTTTAATTTTTCTAATATTTCATAATGGGCATTTTTATTACCATCAAGATATTGGATTGGGGGATTATGAATTATTAGTGAATCAACATAGTCAAACCCCAATCTCTTTAAACTTCCTTCTAAAGATTCGCGAATGTAATTTGAATGATAATTAGTTTGTCCTGAAGTTGTGTGACCAAATTTTGTATTGATTAAAATTGAATCTCTATCAATTCCTTTCAATGCCTTGCCAAGTCTCAACTCGCTTGTTCCCAATCCATAATCAGGTGCGGTATCAAAAAAATTAATACCTGACTCTAAAGATTTGTAAACCATCTCCATAGCTTCCTTTTCACTCAAGCTTTTCCATCCTGAGTTAATCCCTAGTTGCCATGCTCCAAGACCGATTTCAGAAACTAGTGGTGATGACTTTATTAATTTATTATATCTCATTTGAATTCATCTATGATCCTTGGCTTAATGTTTAAAGCGATTATAACAATGTAATAAGTAATTAATTGTCCTGATGTGTTTAACTTTTCCAGAATCTGTATGTTGCGGAAATTATTGATACCGAAGCATCGTTAAAGTTAGTGCCGAACTCCACCATAAAATCAAACACTTTTCCTGTACTTAACATAAAACCTAGTTGAGCGGTAACTGGATTTACTGGTTCCTGACTGATCTTAATAAGAATTCCATCGAAAGCTTCTGATGGGGCAGTAATTTCCAATATTGATTTTGAGTACATATACGCGCCGCCAATCCAGGTTTTCAACGAGACATTATCACCCACTGAACTTACGAGTCCCGTACGCATTGAAAGGAAAGTAAACGTAACGGAATTATTCAACTTATCGGGAAATGTTTCACCGTAATTTGCATCGGCCATAACAAACCAACTTTTATATCCCGCAACTAATGTTGAACCGATTCCCCAGTAAGGTCCTTTTACTTTTGTCTCACTTTCAATATCGAATTCCTCCGGCGGCAAAGAACTTATTGGTCTATCAATGCTAAACTTAGCATTTAGTATTGCATCTGTCTCTGCATAACCAAAGGATGCATAAACATTTAATAGCGGAAGAATCCAGGCATCAAATTTTAGAGCGGCAACAGAAGTTTTATTTTTAACGGCAAATGTGGCAAAGTCATTTATACTTTGGGGTTCCACCTCAAGGAACTCAACAGTAACGTCGGTTACTTTTATATCACGACTCATAAAAATATAGAATGCAGAAACACCAAAAGGTAATGGTAAATCAATTCCCCGGTCTTTTGCCCAATCTGCCCAAAGTGGCAAAATTCTTTCTCTATGGGTCTCATCAGAATTTATGTTAGTTGTATCTTTTGTTTGAGCGAATGATAATTCAGTAAGGGAGAGTAAAAAAACCGTTATTAGAAGAATAATGTATGATATTTTTTTCATTCTGTGTTTTTTATTTACACTCTTGGCTTAAGAGTTTTAGTAAAAATAACCAGCCTAATATTTTCACTGCAAAATTAAGTAAATAAAATTATTTTCTCATTAAATCTTTTTTAACATCCTTAACTACTTTTTGCAGATAATTTTTTCGTTTATCCTCTGATACGAAAGGCACGGACCAGAATTGGCGTGTTTTAGTTCTGAACCAGCCAAACACAAAAGAATAAACTCCCATTACAAGTCTTAGTTTTACTGAGTTAACATACAAAGTAAGCACTGGCAATGCAGGTGCACCGTGTGTTAGATATGTGCGAACTTTTTTATCCTTCAAAAATGGCTTTGGAATACCTAATGACTTTGTAACAGGAATAAATTTATAGGCAAATCCCGGGCTTAACACCTGGTCAAAAAATGATTCCAGAAGTGGTGTTGTTCTGAACCACCAAACCGGTGAGACTATATAAATGCGATGTGATCTGGTAATCATTTCTTTATATAAATTTGT
>Ga0172367_10001010_pt1 | contig 42349 bp, 30 predicted proteins | sample Lak10m_FD_114542 | JGI IMG/M metagenome (GOLD analysis project Ga0172367, IMG submission 114542) | Freshwater microbial communities from Kabuno Bay, South-Kivu, Congo - kab_022012_10m | ecosystem: Environmental > Aquatic > Freshwater > Lake | place: Democratic Republic of the Congo: South-Kivu... | reverse complement strand
GAGGGGCTGCGCATCGCGAGCCTCGCCGGGCAGGTCGGCGAGCGGAAGGCCGCCGCCGCGCGCGTGGCCGAGCGCGTGCTCAACGAACTGGCCGTGACCGGCACGCTCGCCAACGGCAACGACAGCGGCAGCATCAACGAGGGGCCGCACGAGTATCAGTGGACCGTCGAGTCCGTCGCGTGGATCGAGGACGGCGCGTTGCAGGAGACGACGGTGCGCGTGGTGTATTTCGTCCAGGGCCGCGAATACGAGGTGGCGGTCAGCACGCTGATGGAGGCGGCGACGCTATGAAGGTGACGCGCGCCAATCTTGAACTTGTGGCTGGCCTCGACTCGCGTGGCGGCGCGTTGCGTGTTGCGTGTTGCGTGAAGCAGTTCGAGCGCGGTCGGGCGCACGCAACACGCAGCACGCAACACGCAGCACGTTCCGCCTTCACCTTGCTGGAGCTGCTCATCGCCGTCGTCGCCTTCGCCATCGTGCTGGCGGCCATCAACGGCGTGTTCTACAGCGGCCTCAAGCTGCGCAACCGCTCCGCCGCGTCGCTGGAAAAATCCCTTCCGCTCACGCAGGCGCTGCTCGTCCTCAAGCGCGACCTCGCCAGCCTTGCGCTGCCGTCCACCAACGAGACGCGCCTCGTCGGCGAGCTGCAATCCTCGCCGACCGGCAGCAGTTCCAGCAGCGGCAGCGGGCCGTCGAGCCAGCCGCGCTTCGGCTCGCTGGCGGGCGCGACCGGCGGCGCGAGCGGTCAGCCAGCGCAGGTCAGCCCGGATTTCTACACGCTCTCCGGCCTGCTCGACACCGCGTCCCCGTGGCCGAACGTGCAGAAGGTCGCCTACCTGCTCGTGGATTCCACGAACCGCAGCGCGCTGGGCAAGGATCTCGTCCGCGCAGTCACGCGCAATCTCCTGCCCGCCGGCGGCTTTGAGGAAGTGCCGGTCGAACAGCTCCTGCTGACGGACGTGGAGGACGTGTTTTTCCTCTACCACGACGGCACGGACTGGGTGGACTCATGGGACTCGACGGCGGACGAGACGATGAAGTTCCCGCGCGCCATCAAGGTGCAGATTCAACTCGCCGCCGAGACCCGCGCCAGCCAGTCGGCTCCGGTGGAACTCGTCGTGCCCATCGTCGTCGAGGCCAGCACGAACTCGACCTCGCAAAGCAGCGGAGGTGGGCGATGAGGATGCCGCAACACCTGGTGGGGACGCGCTGCTGCGCGTCCGCCCCCGTGCCGGCGATTTGCAATCGCCGTGTTGCGGGTGGGCTGCTCGGAGCCGTTTCGAGCGTGCCGGCATCGCGGACGGCGACTGGAAGTCGCCGGCACGGGCACGCCGAGCGCGCCTCCGTCCTCATCATCGTGCTTTGGGTCGCGTTCGGCCTGGTGAGCCTGGCGATTTACTTTGCGAACTCCTCCGCGCTCGAGCTGCGTGCGGCGGACAACCGCGTCGCCGCGCTCGAAGCCGAGCAGGCCATCGCGGGCGCGGCGCGCTACGTGAGCAACGCGCTGGCGAACGTCACCGAGCCGGGCACGCCGCCGGACCCGACGCTCTTCAAGACCGAGGCCGTGCTGGTCGGCACCGCGCGCTTCTGGCTCATCGGCCAGCCGCTCGACGAGGAGGACGACTTGCAGGTCACGTTCGGCCTCGTGGACGAGGGCGCGAAGCTCCATCTCAACACCGCCACGCTCGCCATGCTCAACAAACTCCCGCGCATGACCGACGCGCTGGCCGCCGCCATCATTGACTGGCGCGACGCGGACAGCGAGCCGTCCGAGAACGGCGCGGAGGACGAGGTTTACGGGCGGCTCAACCCGGCTTACCGCTGCAAGAACGCGCCGTTCGAGAGCATCGAGGAGCTGCGCCTGGTCTCCGGCTTCACGCAGGACATCCTCTACGACGAGGATGCGAACCTGAACGCCGTGCTCGACAACAACGAGAACGACGAGGACGCCACCTCGCCCAACGACAACCACGACGGCGTGCTCAACCGCGGCGTGCTGGCCTACCTCACCGTCCACAGCAAAATCGCGAACCTGCGCACCAACGGCGAGCCGAAGGTCAACGTCGGCACGATTGACGAGAGCGGCCTGCGGCAGTTGATGACGGAGGCGGGCATTGCCAACGAGCGGTTCGCGCAGGTGCTGGCACAGTTTGCCGCCGGCAACACCAACCCGACCAACAACCTAACCGGCAGCGGGCAGGATCCGAACGACCCGAACAATCAGAGCGGGCAGACGGCGCAGAACACCTCCACGACCAACAACAGCGTCCTCCAGTTCTACATGCGCAGCGGGTTGAGCGCGGAGGAGTTCGCGCTCATCGAGAACGACCTGACCGTTTCCACCAACTCCGTCGTTGAAGGCCTGGTGAATGTGAACGCGGCCTCCGCCACCGTGCTGACCTGCCTGCCCGGCCTCGACGCCGAGAAGGCGGACGCGCTCATCGCCGCGCGCGCCGGCCTGACCGCGCAGACCTCCATCGCGTGGGTGAAGGACGCGGTGGACCAGGCCACAGCCGACCAGCTCGGCCCCTACATCACGGGCCGCAGCTATGTCTTCTCGGCGGACATCGCGGCGCTGGGCCACCACGGGCGCGGCTACTCGCGCGTGCGTTTCATTTTCGACACGACCGAGGGCGGCGCAAAAATCCGCCAGCGGCAGGACCTCACGCACCTGGGCTGGGCCTTGGGTTTGAGCGTCCGCCAGCAGATTGCCGAATTGCAGAACCAACGATGAACGCGCCGAAGAAAACCACCGCCACCTCGCTGCTCGGCCTCGTGCTGGACGGCAGCCGGCTGGACCTGGTCAGCGTCAAGCGCACCAACGGCTCGGTGGAGGTCCGCCATGCCGCGACCGCCACGCTGACGCTCGACCCGCTCACGAACGACCCCGACCTGGTCGGCGCGGAGATTCACACGCATCTCGAAAAGGCCGGCGTGCGCGACCGCCGCTGCGTGGTCGGCGTGCCGCTCAACTGGGCGCTTACGCTCGCGGTGAAAGTCCCCGCCGGCCTCGCGCCCGAGGACGTGCAAAGCCTGCTGGCGATGGAGGCCGAGCGCGGCTTCCCCTACGCGCCGGAGACGTTGATGGTGTCGCCGTCACTCGTCGGCCCGGCGGACGGCGAGCGCACGGCGACGCTCGTGGCCATCCCGCGCGACCACATCGCGCGCTTGCAGGAGGCGCTGGAATCCATCGGCCTGCGCCCGCTGAGTTTTTCGCTCGGCCTTGCCGCACTTCAACCGGTGGCGGAATCGGAAACGGCCGGGGGCATCGTCGCGCTGGTGGCCGGTGAGAAGGGCGTGGGCTTGCAAGTCACCACGCAGGGCGGCGTCGCGGCGCTGCGGCTGCTGGAAGGGGCCATCGTGCAGGAAGGCCCGGAGCGGGTCGTGCAGAAGGATTACCTCGCGCGCGAGCTGCGCATCACGCTCGGCCAGTTGCCGGACGACGCGCGCGGCGCGGTGCGGAACCTGAAGGTGTTCGGCAACGACGAGCTGGCCGAGGAGCTTTACGAGCAGGTGCGTCCGCGCGCCGAGGCGCTGGGGCTGCGCGCGCAGCAGGTGAAGGAGTTCGCGCCGCTGGAGTTCGGCCCCGCGCTGCCGCCGGGCACCGCTGCCTCCGCCGCGCTGGCGCTGGCGGTGCGGCACTTGACCGGCAGGCCGGCGGGCTTCGAGTTCCTGCCGCCGCGCGTGAGCAAGTGGAAGCAGTTCACCGAGCAGCACGCGTCGAAGAAGCTGGTGTATGCCGCCGCCGTGCTGGGCGTGGTGCTGCTGGGCGTGGCGGGGATGTTTGGCTGGCAGCAGTGGCGGTTGAGCCAGCTCGAAGGTCAGTGGAAGGGCATGGAAGTGCGCGTGAACGCCATCAAGGACATGGAGGCCCGCATCCGCAAATACCGGCCGTGGTATGACGAGTCGTTCCGCGCGTTGAGCATCCTCCGGGCCGTGACGCAGGCGTTCCCCGAGGACGGCACGGTGGCCGCGAAGTCCGTCGAAATCCGCGACCGCTCCGGGGTGACGTGCAGCGGCACGGCACGCAACAACGCGGCGCTGCTCAAGATGCTCGACCAGCTCCGCGCCTCGAAGCTGGTCAAGGACATCAAGGTCGAGCACGTCAAGGGCGGCCAGAACAACCAGCCGCTGGAGTTCACCTTCAACTTTCACTGGGCCGACGCCCAAGCCAGCCGATGAACAACAAGAGCCGCGAACAACTGCTGGCCCTCCTGGCCGTCACCGCCGTCCTGCTGATGGTGGGCGACAAGTTCATCCTCCAGCCGCTCACCGCGAGCTGGACGGCGCGCAACAAGCGCATCGCCGACCTCGAGAAGCAGGTGGCCGAGGGCGCGGGCAAGCTCGACCGCGAGCGCGCCGTGCGCGACCGGTGGACGGGGATGCGCGCCACCGCGCTGACCAACAACGTCTCCGCCGCCGAGAGCCAGGCGTTGCGCGCGTTTGAGCGCTGGGGCAAGGACGCGAACGTGACCGTGAGCGGCCTCAAACCCGCGTGGAAGCGCGCGAACGACCGCGAGGAGCACCAGACCCTTGAATGCCGCGCGGACGCGACCGGCAGTTTGTCGAGCCTCGCGCGGTTTTTGTATCAGATTGAGAAGGATCCGCTGGCGATGAAGGTGGACGTGGTGGAACTGACCACGCGGGACACCGAAGGCAGAAACCTCACCCTGTCGCTGCAACTCAGCGGCCTGGTGCTCACTCCGAAGAAGAATGAAAACGGCGCGAAGTAATCCCGTTCCTCCCGTCGTCATCGCGCTGGCCCACCGGTCCGGGGCGTGCGATGTTTCGGCCATGAAACCCGCGTTCCTGCTGGCGTTCGCCTTGGCTGGCACCTTGTTGCTGGCGGCGTTCACCACGTCCGCGCAGTCGTCGCGGACGAACAATCCCGCCCCGCCATCGGGCAAGTCGTCGTCCAAGTCTTCCTCGAAGCAGTCCAGCGCGAAGGCCGCGCCGCCCGCGCCCGCCGGCACGTTCGACGACTTCAAGGCCATCCCCGACCGCAACATCTTCAACACCCGCCGTTACGCCGGTCGCACGACCTCCGAGGCCCCGCCGCCGCGCCGCACTCCGGTCATCGAGTCCTTCTCGCTGCTGGGCACGCTGGATTATCCGAAGGGTTCGGTGGCGTTCTTCGAGGGCAGCAGTTCCAGCCATCGCCGGGCGGTGAAGGTGGACGAATCCATCGCCGGCTGCAAAATCACCGGCATCGAGCCGAACCTCGTGCGGCTGGAGGCGGCGGGCAGGCCGGTCGAGCTGAAGGTCGGCTACATGCTCCGCCGCGAGGACCAGGGCGAGTGGAAGCTGCGCGAGGCCGAGCGCGTGTTCGAGCCGGCCTACACCAGCTATTCCTCGGGTTCGAGCTTTGGCTCGTCTTTCAGTTCCGGCTTCAGCCGGTCCGGCAGCTCGGGGTCGAGCCGGGACTCGCGGTCCTCCAGCGGGTCCAGCCGCGATTCGCGTTCCGGCAGCTCCAGCAGCTTCAACCGTGACCCGCGCTCCAGCTCGTCCTTTGGCGGGAGCAGCAACCCGGCGGAGCAGGCGCAGTCGCGCATCCGCGAGCAGGACCGCAACAACGACGGCAAGATTTCGCGCGACGAGGCGGACAGCCGGTTGCGCGACCGCTTCCGGGAAATTGACCGCAACGGCGACGGGTCGGTGGACGGCGAGGAATACACCGCGTATTACGTGACGCGGTTTGGTGGCGGCGCCGGCAGCCCGTTCAACTCGGGCAGTTCCTTCAACCAGGGCGGCACGTTCAACAACTCTTCGTCGCCGGGGAGCAGCCCCGGCAGCTTCAATTCCGGCGGCAACAATGCGGGCGGTCCCAGCAGCCCGTCGTCCGGCTTGCCCAGCTCGGGCGGCGGCGAAAGCGAGCTTTTGCGCAGACTTATGGAACAACGTGCCCGGGAGAACCGATAACATGAAAACCACCCTGTCCCTCATCTTGGCCGCCAGCCTGGCTGGCAGTGGCCTGGCGCAAACCCAGCCGGCGCCCACACCAGCTCCTGCGCCCGCCCCGGCCGCCCCGGCACCCAAGGCCGACAACGAGGCGCGGCCCGCCGGCCTCGCCGCCGCGCTGGCGGCGGAAGCCGCCGCGAAGGCCGCCGAAGCCGCCCGCCCGCCCACGCCCGCCGCGCCGAAGGAGCCGGTCAAGCGCGTGACGAGCGACACCGAGAAGGGCATGCGTCTGAACTTCCGCGGCGTGCCGCTGGAGATGGTGCTGAACTATTTCTCCGAGGCCGCCGGCTTCATCATCGTGCCCAAGGTGGACATCCGCGGCCGCGTGGATGTGTGGAGCGAGGATCCGCTCACCAGGGACGAGGCCGTGGACGTGCTCAACAACGTGCTCTCGCGCAACGGTTACGCCGCCTACCGCAGCGGCCGCACGCTCAACGTCGTCAACAAGGACGAGATGAAGCAGCGCCCGCTGCCGGTCAACTCCGGCCCCGAGCCGGAAAAAATCCCGGCCACGGAAAACATGGTCACCCAGATTCTGCCGGTGAAGTTCATCAGCGCCGAGCAGTTGATGCGGAACCTGGAGATGCTGCTGCCCACCACCTCCGTCATGTCCGCGAACGCCGGGGCCAACGCGCTCATCCTCACGGACACGCAGGTCAACATCAGGCGCGTGGCCGAGATCATCAAGGCGCTGGACACGCCCGTCTCCAGCGTCTCCGCCATCAAGGTCTTCCCGCTGAAGTTCGCGGACGCGAAGGCGCTGGCGACGGTGGTCAAGGAGCTGTTCAACCCGGATGGCAACAGCGCTTCCGGCGGCCGACAGCAGGGCGGGGTGGACCCGCGCCAGCAGTTCTTCCAGCGCTTCGGCGGCGGGGGCGGGGACCGGGGCGGCAGCAGCGCCAGCGGCCAGGCCGGCGGACGCGTCACGACGCCCAAGGTCGTGGCGGCCGCCGATGAGTTGAGCAACTCGCTCATCGTCAGCGGCCCGGAGGCGCAGATGACGTTGATCGAGGAGGTGGTGCAGCAGGTGGACGTGCCGGTCGAGGACGTGACCGAGGTGAAGGTCTTCCGCCTCAAGCACGCGAGCGCCGATGACACGGCCACGATGATCAAGAACCTGTTCCCGGACACGAGCACGCAGGGCAACCGCACCGGTGGACGCACGGGTGGTTTCAGCGGCTTCCGGCCGCCCGGCCTCGGGGGCACCTCCTCCCGGGGAGGCGGCGCGGCCAGCGGCCAGAGCGAGCGCCTGCTCAAGCAGAACCGCGTCGTGGCCGTGGCCGACAATCGCACCATGTCCGTCATCGTCACCGCCTCGCCGGCGCTCATGGAGCAGATCAGCGGGATGATCGCGCAGCTCGATTCCGACCCGTCCAAGCAGCAGAAGGTCTTCGTCATTCCCGTGGAGAACGCCGACCCCGCGCAGTTGCAGCAAATCCTGCAAAGCCTCTTTCCGACCCAAAATGGCCGGACCGCACAGTCGTCCAGCAGCCAGAACAGCCGCGGCGGATTCGGCAGCGGCACCACGACGCGCAACAACGGCGGCCAGAGCACCAGCGGCTCCAACCGCGGAACCAGCAGCGGCTTCGGCCAAAGCAGTTTTGGCGGCGGGAGCGGGAACACCAGTGGTTTCAACCGCAATTAACGTCGGGATTCACGACAGTTCACCCAGAAAGACATGATGACTAAATCAGGCTCGTTGAAGACCATCGGGTTGGGATGCCTGCTGGCCGGGGCGCTGGCGGGAACCGCGCGCGCGCAGTTCACGCCGTTTGGCGGTGGGTTTGGGGGCGGCACGGGCGGTGGCGGCGCCACCCGCTCCACCCAGGCAGGCGGCGGCCAGCCCATCGGCGGCGCGGACATCTCCTTCGACCCGGAGACCCGCCGGCTCATCGTCGTGACCGACGACAAGACCGTGGAGCAGATCAAGACGGTGGTCACCGGCCTGGACCGCCCGTCGCCGCAGGTGCTCATCAAGGTCATTTTCCTTGAGGCCACCTATCGCAAGGATTCGGACATCGGTTTCGCCGGCGGCTACAACCACAACCCCACCCCGGGGGGAAGCAGCGGGGTCGCGGGCCAGGCGTTTGGCGGGACGCCGATCAAAGACTTGGCGGGGGTGCTCGCCCAGGCCACCCCGGGCGCGGGTGTTTACACCATCCTGGGCAACGACTTCCAGGCCACGCTCCGCGCCATCGCCACGGCGGGCAAGACCGAGGTGCTCTCGCGCCCGTCCATCCTGGCGCGCAACAACCAGGCCGCGACCATCAGCCTGGGCCAGCAGGTGCCGCTCATCACGAACACCCGCTTCGACAACTTTGGCAACCAGATCAACACCGTCAGCTACCAGAGCGTCGGCGTGAACCTGAGCGTAACCCCTTTCATTTCCTCCGACGGCAACGTGGAGATGACCGTCACGCCGGAGATTTCCTCGCTCGCCGACCGTTCGCAGTGGGTGGCCATCTCCGGCGGCACCAACGCCGTCTCCGCGCCGGTCATCAACTCCCGCGTGGCCACCACCACCGTCGTCGTGCCCGACGGCCAGACGGTCGTCATCGGCGGCCTGATGGAGAACACGCAGACCGACTCGGAGAGCAAGGTGCCGGTCCTCGGCGACATCCCCCTGCTGGGCAGTCTCTTCAAGCGCAAGGTCAAGGACAACGTGAAGCGCGAGCTGATGATCTTCCTCACGCCCACCATTGTGAAGGCCCCGTCCCAACTGGCCGACATGACCTACGAGGAGAAGCTCAACAAGCGGATCGCCCCGAAGGCCTTCCCGCAGGAGGATCTGGACCGCTTCCTGGAAAGCCTGCCGTTGAAGGGGGCAACGCCCCCCCCCCCCGCGCCCGCGCCCGGCAACCAGCCCGCGCCCAAGTAACCTCGCGCGCCCGCCGCATGATCCGCCACACGCGACTTGCCTTCGGTTTGCTGCTGGCCGCCTGGGTGGCGATGGCGGTCTGGCAGGGGGTCGAGCACAACCGGGTCGAGGCCGCCGCGCGCGAGGCGCTCATCCGCCGCTCGCGCGACATCACCGGCACGCTGGGCAGGTTCATCGAGTCGCAGCGGCGTTTCGGCGTCGTCTCGCAGGAGCGCATGGAGGTGGCCTTGCAGTCCGTCATCACCTTCGGCGGGTTGCAGTCACTCGCCCTCCTGAACAAGGCGGGCGAAGTCGTCGCCTCCGCCGGCGTGCCCGTGGACCTCGAAGCCCGGGGGCTGCTGCAAAACGGCGTCCACTGGGGCGAACTCGTGCTCACCGTCGTCAACCCGATGGACCTCGGCACCAACGTCGTCGTCGTCCTGCCGCCGCGCGACACCAACGCGCCGCCGCGCGAGGAGTTCCGCCCGCCGCCCCGCCCGCCCGGCGAGCCGCGTGAGCCGCGCCCGGCGGACACGAACACGGCGGCCAGCACGCTGCCCGGCGGCCCCAGCGCCCTGTCCGGCGGCCTCGTCTCCACGAACCGCCCGGACCGCCGGGACGGCTTCCGCCGCCCGCCCGGCAGCTCCTTTGGCCGGCCGCCGTGGATTCCGGAGGCGGAGTTCAAGAAGCTGGCGGAGAACCGCACCACGCACGGCTTTCTGATCGCCCTCTCCACCGCGCCGGTGCTCCGCGCCAAGGAGGCGGACTTCTGGATGCGTTCCATGATCGTCAGCTTCGCCGGCGTGGCCGCGCTGGGCGTCGCCCTCGCGCTGCGCAACCTGAGCAAGTCCGCCGACCTCCAGTTCCGCCTGCTGCGGGCCAGCGAGATGAACTCCCACCTGCGCGAGATGAACCTCGCCGCCGCCGGCCTGGCGCACGAGACCAAGAACCCCCTCAACATCATCCGCGGCCTGGCGCAGATGATTTCCAAGCAGGATGACGCCCCGGCCCCCGTCCGCGAGAAGTCGCGCGGCATCGTGGACGAGGCGGACCGCGTGACCGCGCAGTTGAACGAGTTCATCAACTACTCCCGTCCCCGCGAGGTGCGCCGCTCGCCCGTGGCCCTGGGCAGCGCCGTCGGCGAGGTCGTCCGCGCCCTCGGCTACGACCTGGAGGAAAAGGCCATCCAGCTCACCGTCCAGCCCGACCTGCCGCGCATCGAGGCGGACGAGCAGCTCTTGCGGCAGGCGCTCTTCAACCTGCTCCTCAACGCCACCCAGGCGCTGGACCGGGGTGGCGAGATCCGCGTGACCGCCGCGCGCCACGGCGAGAGCACGCTGGCGCTGGAGATCAGCGACAACGGCCCCGGCGTCGTGCCGGAGCACCGGCAGGAGATTTTCAAGCCCTACTTTACCACGCATCAGAAGGGCACCGGCCTGGGCCTGGCCATCGTGCAGCAGATTGTCCTGGCCCACGGCTGGGAGATCGAGTGCCTGCCCCATGAGCCGCGCGGTGCCTGCTTCCGCATCAGCCATCTGAAGGTTCTCTCGTAGGCCCGCCGCATAAGCCCGGCGACTCCCTCGGAGCAGGGCAGTTGAAATCTTGACCTCCCCCTTGACCACGAATTCCGGGCCGCTACTCTCCGTCCACTTTGGCAGCCGGGCCGGACTGGCCCGGCGTCCATTTGGACAGCACTCAAACACGAAAATGAAATCCCTGATACTGACCCTCACCGCCGGCGCTTTGGTGGCCGGCAACGCCTCCGCCGGCGATGTCACCGGCAAGATCACCCTCAAGGGCACGCCCGCCCCGGAGCGGGAAATTCCGATGGATCCCGCCTGCGGCGCGCTCCACCCCGGCAAGAAGCCGACCACCCGGTTCTACGTGACCGGCGCCGGCGGCGGCCTCGCCGACTGCGTGGTTTATCTCGAGGGTGCCAAGGGCGGCGCGGCCCCGGCCCCGGTCGTCATTGACCAGCGCGGCTGCGAATACCTCCCTTACATCAGCTCCGCGACGGTCAACCAGACCATCCGCGTGCTGAACTCCGACCCGGCCATGCACAACGTGCATCCGACCCCGGCGGTGGACGGCAACAAGGAGTCCAACCGCGCCCAGCTCCCGAAGGGCGCGCCGCTGGAGTTCAGCTTCGCCAAGGCCGAGAAGTTCCTCCGCTTCAAGTGCGACGTGCATCCGTGGATGTTCTCCTACGTGAGCATCTTTGACCACAGCCTGCACACCGTCAGCGGCAAGGACGGCTCCTTCAAGATCACCGGCGTGCCGGACGGCAAATACAAGCTGGTCGTCGAGCACCGCAAAGGCGGCAAGGTCGAGAAGGACATCGAAGTGAAGGGCGGCGCGAAGGCCGACTTCGACATCACGGCCAAGTAATCCAGCTTCCTGCAAGCCGCCGCGTCCGCTCGGGCGCGGCGGCTTTTGTGTTTTCTAACGCTCGCCAGTAGCCGCAAATGACCGCATACCGTGGGAACTCGAGGCGTAGTGTGAAACGTGTCTCATTAGCACCCGGCTTCAGCCGGGTGTCAGCGCGACGTGGACGCGCAAGCCGTTTCAACGGCTTTCAGGCTGACGGCAAACTGTTGAAACGGTTTGCGGACATCGGCCGCCCCAACCCCACGCTAAAGCGCGGGGCTAAGGAGAATCCCGCGTGTCGGGTTGCTGCGAGGGGCATCATGCGCCTTGCTGGTATAATGCGGGGGGCGAGGAACCTTTCCATTGAGAAGGCTCATCGCCGCCATTGGCACGGGCCGAAGTGATGACTGGGCTGAAGTCCAACCCCTGGCTCCACCGTTTCGCCCTGCTCACGGCGGCGGCGACACTGGTGCTCATCGGCATCGGCGGGCTGGTCACGAGCCACGGCGCGGGCATGGCCGTGCCGGACTGGCCGAACAGCTACGGCTACAACATGTTCACCTTCCCGGTGTCCATGTGGGTCGGCGGCATCCTCTATGAGCATTCGCACCGGCTGGCGGGGTCGGTGGTTGGGTTTCTGACGCTCGTGCTGGCACTATGGCTCAATGGCCGGCCGGCGGCGAAATGGCTCCGGTGGGGAAGTCTCGTGGTGCTCGTGCTCGGCCTGCTGGCGGCCACGAGCAGCAAGGTGAAACTCGACAACGTGCTCTTTCTCGTCGGGACTGGCGTGGTCGGTTTCGGCATCAGCTTCGTCTGGCCGCGCCATGAACCCATCAGTCCGCGACTGGCGCGGTTCGGCGTGCTGGCGCTGGTGCTGGTCATCGCGCAGGGCATCCTCGGTGGGCTGCGCGTGACGGCGCTGGCGGACTGGCTGGGCATCTTCCACGGCACGCTGGCGCAATGCTTCCTTGTCCTGATTTGCGGCATCGCGCTGGTGACGAGCGGCTGGTGGCAACGGCTGAAGGCTGAGTCTCCTGTGGCCGTCCCGGCCAAGGCGCGGCGTTTCCTGCTCGTGACCACGCTGCTGATCCTCGGCCAGCTCGCGCTTGGCGCTTCGATGCGTCACCAGCACGCGGGTCTGGCCGTGCCCGACTTCCCGCTCGCCCACGGCAAGCTCTGGCCCGCGACGGACGCGGCCTCCTTGGAGAGATACAACCAAACCCGGCTCGACGTGCGGGACTTCAAGGCCATCACTGCCGGGCAAATCCATTTACACATGGCGCACCGCCTCGGCGCGCTCATCGTGTTCGGCCATGTGCTGGGCTGCCTGCTCAAGCTCCGCCATGCCGTCGGCGGGGCGCATCCGCTGGCGAAGGTCGCAGGCGGGTGGTTTGCGCTGATTTGCGTCCAGTTCGGCCTCGGCATCTGGACGGTGTTGAGCAACAAGGCGGCGGACATCGCCACGCTGCACGTCGTGGTGGGCGCGGCCAGCCTGGTCACGGGCGCGCTGCTCACGCTGCTGGCGACGACGGTGTGGGGTGGACACGCCTGTCCGCCTTCCGCCACCAGCAACCAAGCACTGCGAACTTTCTCATGACGCCCGGCCGACACGGCGGACAGGAGTGTCCGCCCCGCGCCCGGGGAGCAGGATTATGATCAGGATTAAGAGCAGGATTAAGATTCAGGACGGCCGCCTTCGCGCTTGCCCTTGCCCGCGAACCGACGCTTAATCTCCCTCTGATTTTGGTGAAGACCACCGCCCAAACGCTGACCGAAGACGCCCCTGCCGCCGACAAGGCGCGTTCCGGCGTGCTCTCGGAGCTGTTCAAGGCCCGCCTCACCAGCCTCGTGCTGCTGACCACGCTGGTCGGTTTCTACCTCGGCCAGCGCGGGGGGATGAACTGGCTGCTGCTGGTCAACACGCTCCTGGGCACCGGCCTGCTGGCGTGCGGCGCGGCGGCGCTGAACCAGTATCTCGAACGCGATTTCGATGCGCTCATGGAGCGCACGGCGGAACGGCCCTTGCCGGCGGGCCTGATCCAGCCGCAGACGGTGGTGGTGCTGGGCGGGGTGATTTCCGTGGCCGGGCTGCTCTGGCTGGCGTTTGGCGTGAATCTCCTGACGGCGGTGCTCGGCGCGGTGACGCTCATCAGCTACCTGTTCATCTACACGCCGCTCAAGCGTAAAACCACGCTGAACACGGCCATCGGCGCGATCCCCGGCGCGCTGCCGCCGCTCATGGGCTGGACGGCGGCGCGGGGCGACCTGTCCATCGAGGGCTGGGCGCTCTTCGCGATTCTCTTCTTCTGGCAGCTCCCGCACTTTCTCGCCATCGCCTGGATGTATCGCGAGGACTATGCGCGCGGCGGTTTCGTGATGCTGCCGCTGGTGGACCGCGACGGGGCGCGCACGGGCCGCTCGGCGGTGAGCCACACGCTGGGGCTGCTGCCGGTGAGCCTCAGCCCGTTCGTTTTCCAGGTGTCCGGCGCGCTGTATTTGTTCGGCGCGCTGCTGCTGGGGCTGGTGTTCCTCGGGTGCGCGCTGCGGTTCGCGCGGCAGTTGGACCGCCTGAGCGCGCGGCGGCTGTTCTTCGCCTCAATTCTGTATCTGCCGCTGCTGCTGGGGCTGATGGTTTTTGACAAGCGGTAGCAAAAAGTGACCGGGAAAACACAAGCCACGCAAAGCACCGCAGTCCGTAATTGACATTCAATCCCGCGCCGCTAGACAGAACGGCTTCTGCGCGGGGCGCAAACCGAACGCAGTTCAAAAAACGATTTATGCAGGCCACGACATCCACGCACACGGAAGCGGCGCACAGCCACGAGCAGCACCACGACCCCGGCTTCCTGCGGTCCTACGTCTTCTCCACCGACCACAAGGTCATCGGCATCCAATACGGCTTCACCGCGCTGATGTTCCTGCTGTTCGGCTTCCTGTTGATGATGTGCATGCGCTGGCAGCTTGCGAAGCCCGGCCTGCCCATCCCCGTCATCGGCGGGCTGCTGGAATCCGTCCTCGGGGACGTGGCCAAGGGCGGAGTCATCTCCCCCGACCTCTACAACGCCTTTGGCGCGATGCACGGCACCATCATGGTGTTCATGGCGATTGTGCCGCTGGCCTTCGCCGCGTTCGGCAACTACGTCGTGCCGCTGCAAATCGGCGCGGTGGACATGGCCTTCCCGCGGGTCAACATGGCCAGCTACCAGTGCTTCGCGGTGGGCGGCGTCATCATGTTTGTCAGCTTCTTCATCCCCGGCGGCGCGGCGCAGGCGGGCTGGACATCGTATTCCCCGCTGGCCACCATCATTCCCACGCACGGCCAGACCTTCTGGCTCATCGGCATGGTGTTCCTCATCACCTCGTCGCTGCTGGGCGCGGTCAACTTCATCGCCACGGTCATCCAGCTCCGCGCGCCGGGCATGACCTGGCTGCGGATGCCGTTCTTCGTGTGGACGCAGTTTGTGACGGCGTTCATCCTGCTGCTGGCCTTCCCGCCGCTCGAGGCCGCCGGCATCCTCCAGTTGATTGACAAGGTGCTCGGCTCCAGCTTCTTCATCCCGACGGGCCTGGTCGTCTCGGGCAAACCCTACGATGTCTCCGGCGGCGGCAGTCCGCTTCTGTGGCAGCACCTGTTCTGGTTCCTCGGCCACCCGGAGGTCTATGTGCTCATCCTGCCGGCGATGGGCGTGGTCGGCGAGATCGTCGCCTGCAACACCCGCAAGCCGCTCTGGGGCTACAAGTCCCTGGTGTATTCGGTGCTCGCGGTGGGCTTCATCAGCTTCATCGTCTGGGCGCACCATATGTATCTCACCGGCATGGGCACGAAGATTTCCACCTTCTTCCAGACCACGACGATGATCATCTCGATCCCGTCGGTCATCATCCTGACGTGTCTCTTCATGTCGCTGTGGGGCGGCTCCATCCGCTTCAACACGCCGATGCTCTTCGCCCTCGCCTTCCTCCCGATGTTCGGCATCGGCGGCCTGACGGGCCTGCCGCTGGGCTTCAACTTCAGCGACCTCCACCTGCACGACTCCTACTACGTCATCGCGCACTTCCACTACGTCGTCGCGCCGGGGACCATCTTCGCGCTCTTTGCGGGCGTGTATTTCTGGTATCCGAAGATGACGGGCCGCTACATGAGCGAGACGCTGGGCAAGATCCACTTCTGGGGCTCGCTGATCGGGATGAACCTCGTGTTCATGCCCATGTTCTTCCAGGGCCTCTACGGCATGAGCCGCCGCATGAGCGACGGCGGCGCGACCTACGCCTTGACCAACGCCGCCAACGAGGGCGTGCTCACCGCCTTCACCGCCACCGTCATCAAGCTCAACGTCTTCATCACCCACGCCGCGTTCCTGCTCCTGCTGGCGCAGATTCCGTTCATCATCAACGTCTTCATGTCCATGTTCAATGGCCGGAAGGTCGAGAGCGACAACCCGTGGGACGCCACCACGCTGGACTGGCAGACGCCCACGCCGCCCCCCCACGGCAACTTCACCAAGGAGATTGTCGTGCACCGCGGCCCCTACGAATACAGCGTGCCCGGCCACCCGACCGACTTCACCGCGCAGAACGCACCCGACCCGAAGCCGGCCAAGTAGTCACCGTTGACGGAATCACCCATTTCCCCATCGCTTAATATGGAAATCCCCTACGCAGTCAAACCCCGGCCCGACACGGGGCTATACAACGCCAAGCTCGGCATCTGGCTGTTCCTCGCGTCCGAGGTCATGCTCTTCGGCGGCCTCTTCTCCTCCTACATCCTGCTGCGCGTCGGCGCGGACCTCTGGCCGCACGGGATGCTCAACATCCCCATCGGCACCTTCAACACCTTCGTGCTCATCGCCTCCTCCGTGACGGTCGTCATGTCGTGGGCGTCGCTCAAGCTGGGCAAGCTCGATGCCTTCAAGAAATACATGGCGCTGACCATCCTGTGCGCGCTGGGCTTCCTGAGCGTGAAGAGCTTCGAGTATCACGCGAAGTTCACGCACTACGACGTGTGGTTCAAGGACGCCGCCACCGCCGAGAAGTATTTCAAGGACGCCTACGGCGAGGAGAAGGGTGTCGAGGCCGCGCGCAAGCTCTTCGTCGAGCGCTTCCATCTTCAGAACACCAAGGCCACCTACGACGCCAACCAGGTGCAGATCGGTGGCCACATCGAGGGCGACCCGCTCTGCACCACCCTGAAGAAGCTCCTCGCGGCGAAGAAGGAGACCATCCAGTTCACGCCCGACGCCCCCTTTGGCACGCACGACCATCCCAAGCCCATCGAGGTCAAGTTGAGCGACGTGATCCGCCTCTCCTCCTACGTGCCGTCGCACAGCACCTACTTCGCGATCTACTTCACCATCACCGCGCTGCACGGCCTGCATGTGCTCGGTGGCGCGATTGTGCTGACCTACTTCCTGCTCACCGCCGACAAGTGGTGGAAGAAGAACCCCGAGCAGCTCGCCAACCGCGTTGAGGTGGGCGGCCTCTTCTGGCACTTCGTTGACCTCGTCTGGATTTTCCTGTTCCCCGTCCTGTATCTCCTCTAACGCGCATGAGCCACGACCACTCCCATTCCCACGGCCCCGGCGAAGCCTGCGACCACGGGCACGACGACCACAACTCGCCGGAATACATCCAGAAGACCATCAAGAAGTATCTGATGGTGGGGGGCATCCTCTTCGGCGGCACCGTCCTGACGGTGGGAATGTATTACGTCCACATTCCCAGCGTGGCCATCACCATCGCGGTGGCGCTCCTCATTGCCACCATCAAGGCGGGCTTTGTCGCCGGCGTGTTCATGCACCTTTCAGACGAGCGGAAGATGATCTACGGCGTGCTGGCCTGCACCGTGTTCTTCCTGATCGGCCTGATGGGCCTGACCATCTGGGCGATGCACGACTTCCCGTTCTTCACGCTGGTTGGCGGCAAACCTTCCTGAGTGCATAGTCTGCCATGTCGCTGAAAGCCTTCCACGTCCTGTTCATCACCGCCTCGGTGCTGCTGTCCTTCTGGTTCGGCTGGTTCGAACTGAGCCGCTACGCCGACACCAAGGAGGCGATGGACCTGTGGTTTGGCGGCGGCTCCTGCGTGGCGGGCGCGGGCCTCATCGCCTACGGCATCTATTTTCTGAAAAAGCTCAAGAACATCAGCTACCTGTGAACCAACGCCTCCCAGTGGCTCGACATTCCAATGTCGAGAAGTCCGCCGCCCTGATGTCGCGACATTGGAATGTCGTGCTACTGGTCGCGCTGGCCCTGCTCCTCGTGAGCGCGCCGGACGCGTCCGCCTGCGCCGCCTGCTTCGGCAAGTCCGACTCCAAGCTCGCCGAGGGCATGAACGCCGGCATCTTCGCGTTGCTGGGCGTCATCGGCGGCGTGCTCTTCGCCATCGCCGGCTTCTTCTTCTACCTCGCGCGCCGTGCGGTCACGCACCCGCTGCCGATGCCCGCCGAATCCCTTCCCTCCGTCGCAACCTCGAAAGCCTGAACATGCAACCGAATCCCAGTTTCATCGAGCAACTCAAGCAGGGCTTCATGCCCATCCTCGCCTCCGAGCACGGCAAGGACGTGGACTACTTCCTCCTGCTCATCCATTACCTGATGGCCGCGTTGTTCGTGGGCTGGATGGCGTATTTCCTCTACGCCCTCTTCCGCTTCCGCAAGAGCGCGAACCCGAAGGCCGACTATGTGGGCGCGAAGGGCGCCCTTGCCAACAACGCCGAGATCGCCGTCGTCATCGTCGAGGCCATCCTCCTCATCGCCTTCGCCATTCCGCTCTGGGCCAAGGCGGTCGAGAAGTTCCCCGCCGAGAAGGATGCCACGGTGATGCGCCTCGTGGCCGAGCAGTTCTCCTGGCAGGCCCGTTATCCGGGCAAGGACGGCAAGTTCGGCGCGCAGGACATGCGGCTCATCACGGACAAGAACCCGCTGGGCTACGTCGAGAAGGATCCCGCCGGGGCCGATGACCGGCTCTCGCCGCCCAAGGACATCCATGTGCCCCTGATCCCCGTGAAGGTGGATGGCAAGGACACCTTCAAGCCCGTCATCGTCCACCTGACCACGAAGGACGTGATCCACTCCTTCAAGCTCACCGCCATGCGCCTGACGCAGGACTGCATGCCCGGCATGAGCATCCCGGTGCATTTCACCCCCACGCGGGTCGGCAAGTTCAACATCACCTGCGCCCAGCTCTGCGGCAACGGCCACGCCTCGATGAACGGCCTCTTTGTCGTGGACTCGCCGGAGGACTATGAGAAGTGGCTGGCCGGCAAGACCACGGCGGCCGGCGGCGCGCCGCAGAGCTTCGAGTAGCCTGAACCTCCCTTTCACCGGGCGCGCGCCGCAAAGCGCGCGCCCTTTTTTGTGTCCCCCGAACCCACCGAATCCAACCCCGCCCAATCCCGCTCGGTCGAGTGGGCGGTCTGGGGCGGCATCGTCTTCGTCGTGCTCGCCATCGTCTCGGCCTACGTGCGCGAGCGACAGCGCGTCCCGTCTTCAAGGCTGCCCGTCATCGCGCAGGTCGCCGACTTCACCCTCACCAACCAGCTCGGCCGCCCCGTGCGTCTGGCCGAGCTGCGCGGGCAGGTCTGGGTCGCCGACATCATCTTCACCCGCTGCCCCGGCCCCTGTGCGACGATGACCAAGCGCATGAGCGAGCTGCAGGCGGCGCTTCCCACGAACGCCCCCGTCAAACTCATCTCCCTCACGACCGACCCCGCGCACGACACCCCGCGCGCCCTCGCCGGCTATGCCGAGCGCTTCGACGCGGACGCGAACCGCTGGCACTTCCTCACCGGCCCGAAGGCCGACCTGGTGAAACTCGCCGTGGACAGCCTCAAGCTCACCACGCTCGACAAGGAGGAGGCCCAGCGCACTTCGCCCAACGACCTGTTCATCCACTCGACCATCCTCGTCGTCGTGGACCAGCAGGGCCGCCTGCGCGCCGTCTTCGAGAGCCTCGACAACGTGTTGAGCGAGGAGGAAGTCGCCACCGGTGCGAGCCAGACCAGCAGCACCTGGGAGAAAAGCGTGAAGCCCCGCCTGCTTGAGACCGTGAACGCGCTTCTCATGGAGATGGACAAGTGAACGCGCCGCGCTTCTTCTCCTCCCTCTCCCTTCCTCGGAGGAGTGGAGAGGGTCGGGGTGAGGGGTTGCATGCCTCTGCGTTGGTGGCCGCACCCCTCATCCGGCCTGCGGCCACCTTCTCCCCTCGCTCCGCGAAGAAAGAAGGCGCGCGTCTTTGCGACCTTGCGCCTTTGCGTTGAATCTTGCCGCCATCATGAACTACACCGTCCTCCCGCTCGTCAACGCCTGCCTCAACGCCACCTGCACCGTGCTGCTGCTGCTGGGCTGGAACTTCATCCGCGCCGGCCACCGCGACGCGCACCGCTCGTGCATGATTGGCGCGCTCGGCACCTCGGCGGCCTTCCTCGCCTGCTACCTCTACTACCACTGGCGGATGCAGCAGGTCCACGGCGCGGCCCACACCAAGTTCGTTGACCCCGCGTGGTTCCGGCCCATCTACCTCACCATCCTCTTCACCCACCTCGTCGGTGCCATCGCCATCGTCCCCCTCGTGCTGCTGACCGTGAGCCGCGCGTTCAAGGAGCGCTTCGAGGCGCACAAGGCCATCGCGCGCTGGACGCTGCCCATCTGGCTCTACGTCTCCGTGACCGGCGTGGTGATCTACCTCCTGCTCTACCAGGTGTTCCCGCAGGTGTCGGGGGGAAAAGTGATTAGTAATTAGTGATAAGTGTGGAGCGACGCGAGCGCTCGGCGACGCAGACTGATTACTAATCACTAATTACTTTCGGCTTCACCACACGCCCAGCTCCCCCAACTGCCGTTCCGCCACCTCCGCCCAACCCTTGTTCGCCGCCGGACTCGCCGGGCTGGGATGCAGAATCCTACCGAAGCGTGCGCCGCCTTCGCCCAGCGCTTCGCGCGCCCGCTTCTCGGCGAAATCGCCGACGCCGATCACCCACTCGGCCCGCGTGGCTGCCACGACCCGCTGCAAATGCTCGTCGCACACGGCAAAGAGCCTCGCCGTCTCCGCCGCGCCGAGCTTGTCCGGCGTGAGGTTGCGCCCGCCCTCGTCCATGAAGGCCAGCGGGCAGAAGTTCACGACGAAGTGGTCCGCGAAAAACTTTTCCGGCGTCCCGAACTTCGCCGCGAACAGCCCCCACAGCCGCCGCCCGCTCACTTCCGAGCGCGGGCACGCGAAGCCCTCGATGGGCCGCTTCGGGTGCGCCTGCCTGGGCTGCGCGATGAGCGTGTAGATGCCCATCCAATCGCGCACCGCCACCACCTCGCCGAACGGCACGCCCGTCTGCGCCATGCCGAACGGCCCCGGATTCATGCCGAGGAACAGCACACGTTTCCGCCCACCGCCGAACTTGCGCAGAAACATCTCGTGCGCCGCCCACGCGTAGTCGAGCGGGTTGTAGGTGTAAGCCACCGGCGGCCTGAACCGCATCCGCCCGACGGCCTCGCTCAACTCACGCGCCGCCTCAACGAGTGGTTCGCTCATGGGAATTCAAAACAGGGAGCCACACGAATTGAGGGCGGAACACGAATGGAAAAAGCACAGGCGAGGCTGCCCGGCGGTGGTGAAAACGGCGAGCAGCAAGCCGCCGCCGTGGCTGCGGAGCGCGCTGGCTCGTTCGATGGACTGCTCCGTCAGTTCCGGCCCTCGGCCTTTCCCCGTCTTCATTCGTGTTCCGCCCTCAATTCGTGTGGGCCTCAATGGGTTGACACCATCACGGTGAAGCGCCGCGTGCCGGGAGCCAGCCGCAGCCGCCCTTTCTCCGACTCGCCGATGCGGCTGGCGAAGGTCGTAATCATTCCTTTGGGCGTCAGGAGCCAGATCGTCTCGCGCGTCTCGCCCAGCTCGAACTCCCAGTCCAGGCTGTCCTCCGCTGTCGCCTTCCGCACACGCTGGCGCACCGGCACGCCGTTCACCTCAAAGTCGAACTCAGGAAACTTGTTCACCAGCCGGTAGCCGCGGAACTTCACCGTCGGTTCCACGTCCGGGTTGCCCACGCGTAACGGGTGTCCTTCAGGCGCGGTGAAAAACTTCTTTCCCAAAGCCGCCGCCCGCCCGCCGCCGCGTCCGGTCCAGACCTTGGTGACATCGAGGAATTCGCCGCTCCACGCGAAGCGCACGCGGCACTGCTCGGCGTCGAAGACGTAGTTCACCCCGCTTGGCAGCCCGACCGCGATGCTCCGCGTGCTGGAGTCCGCGATGAACGTGCGGAACACCACCGGCTCATCGCGCACCAGCAGCCGGTAATCCTGCGGCCCGCCCAGCAAGCCCTCCGGCAGCGGCAGCGACTTGCCGCCCGCCAGCACCCGGGCGAGCGCGTCCATCTTTGCCTGCGCCTGCGCCGCCGGCATGTCGCTGAAGAACGCCGGCATGGCCGTGCCTGGCTGGAGGCGGCTCGGCTCGCGCAGCCAGCGCAGCAGCCAGTCCGTGCGGATGCGCGCGTGCATCTCCGTCATGTCCGGCCCGCGCAGGTCGCCCGCCGAACGGTGCCCGGCGAAGTCGTGGCAGTTGATGCACGCCAGCCCGCCCTCGCCCTTGCCCAGCAGCTTCACGCCCTCGGCGACTTGCGTGGGGGAAGGCGGCGGCACCGCCGCACCCTCGCCGAGTTCCGCGCCGGCCTGTTGTGCGAACAAGTTGACGAGCGGCCTCGCCGCCTCGCCGCCGTGCTCGGGTGCGAGCTTCATCCACGGGCGCACGCGCTTGTTGTCCACGAGCACCCGCGCGAGCCAGCTCGCGCGCAGCTTGTTGCCCGCGTCGGTGAGCGATGGCGGAGCCTCGGCCCCTTCCAGCTCGCGCTTCGCCGGGCCGTAAAGCTCGTGGCACTCGCCGCACTTGAGCTGCCGCGTGAGCCGGTGAAACTCCTGCAACGGCGCGGGCGAAGTGCCGTTGGTGGCAAGCTGCTCCTCCATCGAGCCGGCCCAGGCCAGCTCGCGGTTGCCGAATGCCGTGTGCGGCACCGGCTCGCGGGCGAAGTGCTCGGACTCCCATTGCAGTTGTAGCCGCGCCGTCGTGCCGGGCTTGCGCGTGAACTCGATTTTCAGCACGCGCTCACCGGCTTCGAGCTGCGTCGGTTGACCTTGGATTTCCTTTCCATCCAGGAAGACCTTCGCGTCGGCGAAGAGCGTGTGGCGTCCGCCGCGCGCCAGCTTCAGCACGCCGTTCCACTCGACCTTGAACTCCGGCTTGAGCGCGGGATGGAGGGACTCGCCCGGCAGCAAAGTGAAATTGGGCGTCGGCAGGGCGAGCTTGGCAATGCGCTGTCCGTCCGAGGCCGTGGCGACGAGGCCGGGATGCAGTGGCGCTTGCGCGAACAGACTGCTGGAGATCGCCAGCACGCTGACGGCGCAGATGATTCGGACGCGGAACACGATGGCAAGCTACGAGGTTTGGGGCCGTGCCGGCAAGCGCAACGCCGGAGCCTCGCCCCACCAAGCGTCCGCGCTCCTCACGTCGCCGGCACGAGGCGCTGGAACACCAGTGCGAGCACGAAGCACGCGAGGAACGCCACGCTCACCTGTGGTGGTTGATTCGCGACGGCGAGCAGGTCCACGAGGCAGATGCCCGCGAGCAGGCCCGAGACGGTCTTGCCGATGTCCGGCGGCGACTGCCAGAGCGTCGGGCGCAGGCAGCGCAGCGCCCACAACCCCACGATGGCCGAGGCCAGCAGCGCCTTTTCGCGGAAGTAGCCGTCGTTGACGATGAACGCCAGCACCAGCGGCGCGGCGAGGAACACCAGCGGCCAGTAGCGGATGAGGCCCGGAGCGCTCTCGCGCCGTGCGAGGTAGCTGAGGCCGACAATGTAGCAGCCGAGGACGACGGCGGTCCAAATCGCCAGCCCCTCGACCCCGCGCGCACCGGCGGCCGCCGCTGTGAGCACCAGGAAGAAGCGGCATGACGCCATCAGCACCGGCGACCAGTCGAGGGATTTGTGATACGCGTCATACAGCACGACGCAGACGAGGAGCTGCAGCGCGAGGATGGCCGGCTCGCGGCCCAGCCAGCCGAGCATTCCCGTGCCACCGGCGAGCAGCAGCGCGCTCCACAGCCAGACCGCCTCGCGGGAGATTGCCCCAGAAGGGATGGGCCGCTCGCGCCGGTGCTGCGTGTCGAACTCCGCGTCGAACGCGTCGTTGAGGAACATCCCGCCGACATAGACCAGCGTCGCGCCGGCGCACAGCCAGGCGAAGCGGCTCCCTTCACCGCCGCCGCCGAGCAGCCAGCCGGCGAGGCAGTTGGTCCAGACGGTGGGCAGGTTGGAGACGCGGCCCAGCACCAGGAGCGTTCGCAGCGATGCCATGCGCGCGGGAGGATGGCGGGGGGAGGGCCATGCTGCGAGGCTGAAAACAGTTGTTCGCTGCGCCCACGTCACCCCTTGCCGGTCGAGGATGGCGGGACGTGGGCGTCCCGCGCTCCGGGCCTACTTGAACCGCTCCAAGGTCCGCATGGTCTCGTCGAGGGCGTATTTCAAATACTGGTCCTGCGGCAGTTCGACGGACTCCAGGGCGATCTCGGCGGCCTTGCTCGTGTTGAAGAAGCTCAACGAGCGGATGGCTTCGAGGCGGACGCGCGAGTGCGGGTCTTTCACCAGCTTGGCGAGCGTGGCGAGCGGCTGGTTCACGCGGTCGCGCCAATAGCAGTGGACGCGCACGGCGGCGGCGCGGGCGCGCGGCTCGGTCGAGGCGAGGATTTCATTCAACAGCGGTTCGTTCGCGACGTTCATGACCTGGTGGAGCCAGAGGGCTTCGAGGCGCTGGTGCTCGAAGTTCGGGTCGGCGCGGTTGAGGGCCTTGGTCCACTTCACGAGCGCGGCGATGACCTGGTCCACGGGGCGGGAGCCGAGTTCGGTCTTTGCGCGCTGGCGGGTGCGGTCCTCGGGTTCCCTGAGCAGTTCGAGCAGCGCTTCAATGCCCGCACCAGCGATCTTCGCGGGCTTGAGCAGCGGGCGCTCGGGATAGGTGATGCGGTAGATGCGGCCGCGGGCCTTGTCGCGCAGCGGGTCGCGGATGGAATACTGGAGGTGGCCGATGAGCGGCTCGTGCCAGTCCACGACGTAGAACGCGCCGTCGGGGCCGAACTCGAAGTCCACCGGACGGAAGTTCTTGTCGTCGCTCATGAGCAGCGGCTCGATTTCCTTGCCGGTGAAACCGCTGTCCTGCTCGGCGACGGTGTGCTGGAGGATGCCTTGCACGCCGATGACGTTGTTGAGGAGGTAACGGCCCTGCGCGTCGTCGGGGAAGTGGCGGCTGGAGACGAATTCACAACCGGAAGTCGGGCGCACGCGCATTTGAATCCACTGCGGCATGGTCAGGTGCTTGTCCGGGAAAATGGTGCGGCCCGAGAAGGCCGTGCCGAAGAAGTTCTGCCCCGGTGAGGCGTCCGCGACAAAGGTCTGGCCCCAGCGGTCGAAGGTCATGCCCCATGGGTTCGCGAAGCCGTAGCTGATGAACGTCTCGAACTTCGCCGTGCGCGGCTCGAAACGGTAGATGCCGGCGTTGTGGTTCTTCACCGGGCCGTAGGGCGTCTCGACCTGCGTGTAGAAGAAGGTGCCTTCCAGCATGTAAAGCTCCCCACCCGGCCCAAGCGTGAACGCGCTGATGGAGTGGTGCGAGTCGCCGGAATCAAACCCACCGAGGACGCGCTCGGAGTAGTCGGCAATGTCGTCGCCGTTGGTGTCCTTGAGGAAGACGAGGTCCGGCTGCTGCGCGACGAGCACGCCGCCGTTGTGGAACTCGAAGCCGGTCGGCACATGCAGGCCGCGCGCGAAGAGGGTGGACTTGTCGGCCTTCCCGTCGCCGTCCGTGTCTTCGAGGATGACGAGCTTGTCGTCGGGCATGGAGCGGTGGCCGAGGCGGTCCACGAGCGGCTGATACTGCGGGTAGCTCGGCATCGTGCAGACCCAGAGGCGACCGCGCGCGTCGAAGGCCATCTGCACGGCGTTGGCGACCTCGGGGAACTGCTCCTCGGACGCGAAGCAGTTGATGGCGTAGCCGGGCGCGAGCTTGAAGTGCTTCAACGCCTCCGCGGAAGGCAGGTAGTTGATGGCGTCGGCCTCGCCGGACTTGCTGCTCATGCCGCCCTTCAGGATTGGATTCGCGGCCGCCTCACGGTTCACGCGGGCGGAGCCGAAGTGCGTCTTCACCGGGAGGAACGGCGGGACATTCGCGTCATCAATCGTTGCGGGCACGGCCTCGCCCTGCGCGACGCGCCACGCGCGGGCGTCGCGGTTGGCGGTCATCACGTCGAGCACGGCGCGCTCGCGCTCCATCACGTCGGCGTTGCGCTGCTCGCCGTCGCTGAACTTCACGAGCGAGCGCTTGCCGTAGGTGTAGTAGCCGTTGACCGCGCGGTAGCGCATGAACCACTGGTAGTTCTTCTCGTTCAGCTCGGCGCGGAGCCGGGCGTCGAACTCCTTTGGCGCGCCGGCCTTGCCGAACAGACCTTCGTCGAGCAGCCGCGCGATGACCTTGTGGCCGTCGGTGTTCAGATGGACGCCGTTGTGCGTCAGCTTGAACGTGGAGCCGGTGTAAGCCCTGAGCGACGGGTTGAAGAGGTCCACGAACGGCACTGCCTGTTCCTTCGCGACCGCCGCCATCGCCTCGGTGTAGCGCTTGAGGTTGGCGTTGTTGGCGTTGCCGTCGGGGAGGTTGGGGTTGCCCAGGTTCTCGTGCGCGATGGGCGAGACCAGCGCGAGCCGGGGCGCGCCCGCGCCGGAGTAATTCTGCTTCCGCGTGTGCTCGATGAAGTGGGCGAGGTCGGCCTTGAACTTCGCCACGCCCGCCGGCCCGGCGAAGGACTCGTTGAAGCCGAAGAGCGCGAGCACGACCGTGGCCTTGCTGAAGGCGAGGTGCTGGTCCGGCGAGCCGAAGTTCTGTGAGCGCAGGCGTGCGGGCAGCACCTTGTCGCCCTTCGAGTAAGAGGAGTTCGCGATGGTGATCTCAGTCTTGAGGTCCACTTCGTCGGCGGTGAAGGCGAGGTTGCGGACGACGAGGTTGTGCTTGGGGAAGCGCTGGTGGAGCAGCGTCTCCCAGTGGTTGTCGTGCTGCATCCGCTCGGCGAGCGCGTTGCCGATGAGGCAGACGTGGTCGCCGGGTTCGAGTTGCAGCCGGGCGGGAGCCGGCGCGGGCGCGGCGAAGGAGACTTGAACTGAAAGCGCAATGGCGACGGCGAGGAGCGGATGCTTCATGGTGACGGCGAGTTGAAGGCCGGCCGATTGTTGCCGGGTGTTCCAGCGGGAGGCAAGCCGCCAGCGGCGCGCGGGGGGGACGGAACAAAAAGGGAGACTGCCGGGGGTGGACCCGCCGGCAGCCTCTTCGCACAGGGAGGACTAACTATGACACACCAAAGCTGGTTTCAGGCCAGCGCCAATTGTGAGAGCGGAACGTGGACGTGATGAACCGGGTGATTGAACTGGAGCACCTTGTCGCAGGCCTCCCCGAGGTCGTTGACCAGGAGGTCGTGATGGCCGGAGCCGTTCCAGGGCGACTTGATGAGCACCGAGGTGCAGCCCGCGACGAACGCGGCGGCGGCATCCTGCCATTTGTCGCTGATGACGAAGCTGCGCTCCATGTCCAGGTGCCAGCGGAAGGACGCTTCCGTGAACAGGCCCGCGCCGGGTTTGCGGCAGTTGCAGCGGTCGCTCTCCTCGTGCGGGCAGAGCATGACGCCGTCAATCGGCAGGGCGCGGCGGAGCAGGTCGTGCATGAGATCCAGCTCGCGGCGCGGGAGCAGGCCGCGGGCGACGTTCGGTTGGTTCGTGGTGACGAGGACTAGGTAGCCGGCGGCCTTGAGCTGCTCCAGTGGCTCCCGCACGTCGTCGCGGAGGTGAAACTCCTCCAGCCGCAGGGGCGGCATCTGGCTGCGCCCGGCCACCCGCACATGATTCAAGACTCCGTCCCGTTCGAGAAACACGGCTGCTTTCATGGTTGCGAAGAAAGCAGGTTCGCGGCCCGCAGCGCTCTTAAAGCTGAAAAATACGGAAATCCCCTGATGAATTCTTCAGGGCCGGCCCGATGGCCGGGTTTCATGGTGTCAGTCGTGCGAAATGCCGCCAAACCGACCCCGATGGTGGCCGGACCTGGACCCGCGCACCGCTTCCGCGCACAGCGGGTTGATTGAACGCCAACAAACCGCTAGAAATCGCGTCCTGCTCATGCAATCCGCCGCGTTAAAATTCTGGAGCCTGCCGGTTGCGGGCACTTCAGCCGCTAGGCTTTCCGTCTGGGCCGTGGCATTCATGTGGAGCTTGAGCTTTGGCATTGGGAGTTTCGCCGCCGCTGCTCCGGCGAAGCCGAACCTCATTGTCTATCTCGCTGACGACCACGGCGTGGACTTCGTCGGGTGCTACGGCAACGCCGCCATCCGCACGCCGAACATGGACCGCCTCGCCACGCAGGGGACGCGGTTCACGCGGGTCTTCGCGGCGTCGCCCACCTGCGCGCCGTCGCGGGCGGCGATGTATTCCGGCCTTTACCCCGCCCGCAACGGCCTCATGGGCAACCACACCGCCTGCCGGCCGGACGTGCGCACGCTGCCGCATTACCTCCGGCCGCTTGGCTACCGCGTGGTGCTGGCCAACAAGTCGCACATCAAGCCCGAGTCCGTCTTCCCGGTCGAGGTGCTGGAGGCCACGCTGCGGCGCAATCCGGCCAACCAGCGTCGTTACCGCGCCGAGGGCCTCGACCCCGCGAAGGTGGACGCCTTCCTCGCCGCGCATCGCCGCGAGCACCCCGGCCAGCCGCTCTGCCTCATCCTCGCCGACAACGGCCCGCACGTCGTCTGGGAGAAGAACCGGATTTACGACCCCGCCCGGCTCCCGCTCCCGCCCATCATGGTGGACACACCCAAGACCCGCGCCGCGCTGGCCAACTACTATCAGGACATCACCACCGTGGATGGGCGCGTGGGCGAGGTGATGGCCGCGCTCGACCGCCACGGCTTCGCGGCGAACTCGCTTTTCCTCTACACCGCCGACCAAGGCCCCGAGTGGCCGCATTGCAAATGGACCTGTTACGATACCGGCCTGCGCGTGCCCTTCCTCGCGCGCTGGCCCGGTGTGCTCCAGCCCGGCACGACCAGTGATGCGATGCTCTCCTTCGTGGACGTGCTGCCCACGTTCATCGAACTGGCGGGCGGGCGGGCACCGGCGGACCTGGATGGCAAAAGCTTCCAGCGCGTCCTGCTGGGCGAGGCGAAGTCGCACCGTGAGTTCATCTTCGCCAGCCACACGCGCGACGGAGTGATGAACGTCTTCCCGCAGCGCGCGGTGCGCGATGGCCGCCACAAGTTCATCCTGAACCTGAACCCCGGAAACCAGTGGACCACGCACTTCACCAAGGTCATGGACATCCCCGGCAGCCACGGCGACGTGTATTCCACCTGGACCGCCACCGCGCAGACCAACGCCGCCGCCGCAAAGCTGGTGCAAACCCTCGAGCGCCACCCGCGCGAGGAGTTTTATGACACGCAGGCCGACCCGTTTGAGCTGAACAACCTCATCGCCGACCCGGCGCAGCACGGCCGCATCGCGGCGCTGCGCGGGCAGCTCGCCGCGTGGATGAAGCAGCAGGGCGACGCCGGCCCGCCGGAACCGTAGCCGCCGCCGTGAGGGAGCGGACCAGCGACAATCCAGTTTCCGTCTCCCCCTCCCGGCGGCTACCTTCACGCCATGCGACGTGGACACTGGCTGCTCCTGCTGACGCTGCTGCTATGCGGTGGCGGCTGGTTCTGGTGGCGGCCCGGCAAGGGCGCGGACTACGCGAACCTCCCGCCCGCCGCGCGCGGCGGGTGGGTGGCCTTTGGCGACAGCCTCACGCAAGGCCACGGCGCGGAGGAGGGCGGGGATTACCCGGCGCAGCTTGCCAGGCGCCTGCGCGTGCCGATCCGCAACCTCGGCGTCTCCGGCCACACGACCGCCGACGGCCTCGCGCGCGTGGACCAAGCCCTGCAACTCCAGCCGCGCGTCGTGCTGCTCTGCCTGGGCGGCAACGACGCGCTCCGCAGCGTGCCGGCGGAGCAGACGTTCGCCAACCTCGGCGCGCTGATTGACCGCTTTCACCAAGCCGGCTCGTTCGTCGTGCTGCTTGGCGTGCGCAGCGTGGGCCTCTCGGACAAGAACGCGAAACGCTTCGAGCAGTTGGCGAAGGCCAAGCGCGTGCTGCTCGTGCCGAACATCCTCGACGGCATCCTCTTCACGCCGAGCCTGATGGCCGATCAGATTCATCCCAACGACCAGGGCTACGCGAAGATCGCCGAGCGGCTGGAGGAAACGCTGCTGCCGCTGCTGCCCAAGTTGTGAGGCGTGCGCGGTGGGGCGCGTCTCGTTGCTGCCTCCGGAGCGCGGCATTCATGCCGCAGAAGTTTCCGTGTGCAAGCAGCGAGCCGGTAAAATCCAGGGAGTTTCTTAGCCACTCATCCTGCTGCGGCATGAATGCCGCACTCCTTCGGGGGCAGTGCGCGAATGCGCCGCGGGCGGGTTTCGCCGGCCGGGTTGGGCTTGTCCCACCACCCGGCGGCGGCTAGGGTTCGGCCAAGTCCCTCCGACGCATGACCGATGAACTGGACACACAGGCCGGCCAGACCCGCGCGGCGGGCGTCTTCGCCACGACGCACTGGACGCTGGTGATGGACGCCGCCGACAGCCAGGCGGACGGCGCGACCAAGGCGCTCGAACAGCTCTGCGAGACCTACTGGTATCCGCTCTACGCCTACGTGCGGCGCACGGGCCGCAATGCCGACGAGGCGCGCGACCTGACGCAGGAGTTCTTCGCGCGGGTGCTGGAGAAGAAAATCCTCAAGGTCGCCGACCAGGAGCGCGGCAGGTTCCGCACCTTCCTGCTCACGGCGATGAAGAACTTCCTGGCCAAGGAGCACGAGAAGGCGGGCCGCCAGAAGCGCGGCGGCGGCGCGACGCACCTTTCGCTCGACTTCCAGGACGCCGAGGGCCGCTACCTCCACGAGCCGAGCCATGACCACGCGCCGGATGTGCTGTTCGAGCGCGAGTGGGCCAAGGCGCTCCTCCAGCGCGTGCTGGTGCGGCTGCGCGAGGAGTTTGTCGCCGCCGGCCAGCGGGAGCGCTTTGATTTGCTTTGCCCGCACTTGGTCGAGCCGGACGAAAGCGCCTCCTACGCCGACACCGCCGCCAAGCTCGGCCTGTCCGAGGGCGCGGTGAAGACCGCGATGCACCGGCTCCGGGCGCGCTACCGGGATTTGTATCGGCAGGAAATCGCCGCGCTGGTGGGCGGGCCGGACGAGGTCGAGGCCGAGCTGCGGCATTTGTTCCGCACGCTGGAGTCCTAGCCGCGTCCCCCGGCGGATGCCGTGAGAATTCCGGTAACTTGGCCGGGGCTTCGCGGTAGCAGCGGGCGTTCGTATGCCACTCACCATGCAAGCGGTTTGCCGCAACTGCGGGAAGGTGCCCGAGCCAGGCTCGCCGCTGGGGCTGTGCTCGCCCTGCCTCATGGCCCGGCTGCTGGACCGCGCCCCGCAGCCGGAATCTGCCCCCGCCGAAGACTACGAGGTGCTCCGCCAGCTCGCGAAGGGCGGCATGGGCACGGTGATGGAGGCGCGCGACCTGACGCTGCACCGCACGGTGGCGATGAAGGTGATGCACCGCACCGCGCCGGGGCAGGCGCGCGAGCGGTTCGACCGCGAGGCCCGCGTGCTGGCGCGGCTGGAGCACCCGAACATCGTGCCCATCCACACGATGGGCCGCGACGCGGAGGGCCGGCCCTTCTACACGATGAAGCTGGTGCGGGGCGAGACCTTGCAGGCCATCCTGAACCAGTTGCGCAAGGGGAACCCACGCACCTTGAAGCGCTACCCGCTCGCCGAGCTGCTCGGAATTTTCCAGAAGGTCGGCCATGCCGTCGCCTTCGCCCACTCGCGCGGTGTCATCCACCGCGACCTGAAGCCGGAGAACATCATGGTGGGCGAGTTTGGCGAGGTGCTGGTGATGGACTGGGGGCTGGCGAAGGTGGCGGGCGAGGCCGAGGCCTCCGCCGACCGGCCGGACGATGGCATCAACGACTTGAGTGACCGCAGCCTGCAAATCCTTGCTCCCGGCCTGACGCTTGACGGCGCGGTGATGGGCACGCCGCAGTTCATGTCGCCGGAGCAGGCGTCCGGGCGCATCACCGAACTGGACACCCGCTCGGACATTTTCTCGCTCGGCGCAATTCTCTACGCCCTGCTCACGCTGCGCCCGCCGGTGCGCGGCGGCAGCGTGGAGGAGGTGCTGGCCAAGGTGCGCAGCGGCAGCATCGCGCCACCCACGCTTTACAACCACGCGGCGGAACGGCCCACCGAGCCGGTCATCTCGCTCGACGAGAGCACCTTGCGGTTGCAGAAGACGCGCGGGCTGCCGCATTGCCCGCGCGGGCGCGTGCCGGAGGCGCTCTCCGCCGTGACGATGCGGGCGATGGCGCTCCAGACCGGCGAGCGCTACCAGACTGTCACCGAGCTGCTGGCGGACATCGAGGCGTTTCTCGGCGGCTTCGCCACTTCCGTCGAGCACCTTGGGCTGCTGGGCCATCTGCGCCTGCTGGTCCTGCGCCATCGGCTGGCCAGCGCGCTGCTCGGGGTGCTGCTCGGGGTGTCCGTGGTCTTCCTGTCGCAGGTCATGGTCAGCGAGCGGCGGGCCAAGCGGAGCGCGGACGCCGCCATTGCATCGGCGGGCCAGGCGCGGCTGGCCGAGTCCCGCGCCCAGGCGGAGGCCGCGAACGCCCGACGGTCCCTGGCGGAGTCGCGCATCGCCCTCGCGGATGCCGCGCTGCGTGACCGCGACGTGGGCCAGATGCGACGGCACCTTGACGCGGTGGCCGTGGAGCACCGGAACGAGGACTGGCGTTATCTCCAGCGGGTGCTTCAGCCGGCGGTGGCGACGATCGTGGGCCAGCGGGGCGAGGTTTATGACGACGTGCAGGCCGTCCCCGGTTCGGCGGGTGAGTTCGTCGCCAGCGACCGCTTCGGCAACGTGCTGGTCGTGGACGCCGCCACGCGCGCGGTCACGCGCCGCATCGCCACCGGATTCTTCGGGCAGCTTCACTTGTCGGTTTCAGCGGATGGCGGCCTGGTTGCCGTGACCAAGAACGGCGGGAAGGAATACGGGGTTTTTGATTACCAGACCGGCACGCTGCGGCAGCGGTTTTCCACGGTCAGCAAAGAGGCCTTTTCCCTGCGCTTTCCGGGGCCGGCGACGAATCGCCTCTTCGTCGTCGAGCGCAACCCGCCCACCGGGCGCATGGTGCGGCTGGCCGACGGCGCGACGCTGTGGAGCACGCCGATGCAGGCGGCCACGGCGGTGGATCCGGCGGGGAAGTTCATCGCCGCGCACTACATGAACGCGGCGCAGGAAGTGCGGCTGATTGACGCGGCGGACGGGCGCACGCTGCGCACGATGGATGCCGACGGCGAGCGCTCGTTCATCTGGGCGCTGGCGTTTTCAGCGGACGGGCAACTGCTTGCGGCCGGCGACCACCTGGGCGACGTGCATCTGTGGGAAGTCGCCACCGGCCGGCTGGTGCGGCGCTTTCACGCCGGGGTGGGCCGGCTGCAAGGCCTGGCCTTCGGGCCGGGCGAAACCCTGCTGACCATCTGCGAGGAGGGCCGGCCGGACACTCAGGCCCCGCGTTCCCTGCGCGTGTGGAACCACCGGAGCGCGGCGGAACTCGCGGCGTTCATCGGCCTCGGCCACCACGAGGCGTGGTTTGCGTTTCATCCGCAGGCCAGCCTGGTGCTCACGCGCGGGACCGAGCTGAAGTTCTACCCCGTGCCGCTCGGGCAGGAACGGGCGATCATCCCGGCCCAGTCGGATGGACGCCAGGTGCAGTTCATCGGGGAAAACCACATGGTGGCCGGCACGGAGCGGGCCTTCATCGGCCTTTACACGCTGCCCACCAACGCGCCGCCGCGCCAGGTGTGGTCGGCCCCGAACAACGATTATGAATTCGGCGTGTCGGGGGATGGCCGCAGCCTCCTCGTCGCCAGTGGTTCACCCCGCGACTCGCGCGGCTTCGAGCTGACCTTCGGGCCGGCGGGCGAGTTCCTGCCGGTGCGCCAGACCCGGCTGCCGCTGGCGGCCACGGCACTGGCCTTGAACCAAGACGGCCGCAAGGCGCTGGCGGCCGGGCGGCAGGGCGGGCTGCTGTTCTACGATGTCCCCCGCGACCAACTGGCCGGCCGCCTGAGTCAGCCGGCCGGGATGACGGTCACCCAGGTGCGCTACTGCGCCGATGACCGGCGCGCCATCTCTCTCTCGCAGCCCACGCGGGACAAGAGTCTGACGGGGGATGTGCTGACCCTTTGGGACCTCGATCAGCGGCAGGCGCTCGCCGCCGTGACCAATCACTTCGTGGTGAACGGCTTGGCGCTGGATCCCGCGCGCCGTCGCCTCGCGGTGGTGGGCACGGATCTGCTCGTGCGCATCCTCGACACCGCCACGTTGCAGCCGGTGCAACAGTTCCGCGCGCACAACAAGCCCATCAACGCCGTCGCCTTCCATCCTACGCTGCCGGTCCTCGCCACCGCCTCGGACGACCTCTCCGTCAAGCTGTGGCATCTGCCCACGGGCGAGATGCTCGACTACTTCATCGGCCCGCCGCGTCCGCCGCTGGCGCTGTCCTTCAGCCCCTCGGGCAAGCTCCTCGCCGTCGGCTGCGCGGACAAGACCACGCGCGTCTGGCCCGTCGGCGACCTGCTGCCGGCCTCGCCGGCGGCGAAGTAGGTTCTGCTCTCTGTTCGCTCTACGACCTCGGCACCCGCCGCTGGGAATAATTCTTTGTCCAAATCCCGTAACCACCGCCGGTTTTCGGGATAGCAGGAGGTGAAGCCAGTCCGCGAAAGGCCAGCGACCTTCGCGGCGGCCACCGTTCAACGTGCAACCAACCTGCTACCGCCCATGAAAACCAGGCCCGTCTCCCTCGCCCTCCGCCCCTCCGCCCTGCTGGCCGCCGGCTGGCTCGGTGTCGCCGCCCTGGTGGCCCCGCTGCTGGTCCTGCCCGCCCGGGCCGACCGCGACGACGATGACGACCGCGACAAGAACAGCCAACTCGTCATCCTCGGGGCCGAGCCGAACCTGGCGAACAGCACGATGATCATCACGGGGCAGAACTTCACCCGCCACCCGCTGCGCAAGCCCGTGAGCATGCGCGTCGGCCTGTTCACGCCGAATCAGGGCGTGTTGAACCTGACAATTCTCGGCTTCAACTCCGCGTCGCAGGAACTGGCCGTGCGCCTGCCCGCCGGCATCAGCAACACGCCCGGCACCTTCATCCTCACCGTGCAGGTGGGCAACGGGAACTCCGGCTACGACGCATTCAACGTCGCCATCGGCGGCTCCGGCACGCCCGGCCCGCAAGGCCCCGCTGGCCCGGCTGGTCCGCAAGGTCCGCAGGGGCCGAATGGGTTGACTGGCGCGACGGGGCCTGCGGGCCCGGTCGGTCCGCAGGGCGCGCAGGGCGTGCGCGGCATGACTTTCCGTGGCGCGTGGACTGCGGCCACCGGCTACGCCACCGATGACGCAGTCACCTACAACGGCTCCGCGTGGCTCGCGCTGCAAGCCAACTTGAACGCCACGCCGGTGGAAAGCGCGACCTGGGCGCTGCTGTCCGCGAAGGGGGACACGGGTGCTACTGGTCCCCAAGGCCCCGTCGGTATGACGGGCGCGACGGGTGCGACCGGGGCCTCGGGTCCGCAAGGCCCGATCGGTTTGACTGGCCCGACCGGTCCCATCGGTCCTCAAGGTCCTATCGGACTGACCGGCGCAACCGGCGCGACCGGCCCGCAAGGTCCGGCGGGTGCGAACGGAACCAACGGCGTTGACGGCGCACAGGGGCCAGCCGGTCCCGCTGGTCCCCAAGGTCCGCAGGGCTTGACTGGCGCGACCGGAGCAACGGGTGCATCGGGTGCAACCGGTCCCCAAGGCCCGATTGGTCTGACTGGCGCACAAGGTCCAGCCGGCGTGAACGGCACGAATGGCGTTGACGGCGTGCAAGGCCCGGCCGGTCCGGCTGGCCCGCAAGGTTTGACCGGTGCGACAGGACTAACGGGAGCAACGGGAGCGACCGGGCCACAGGGTCCGATGGGTTTGACCGGTTCCATTGGTCCCGTAGGCCCGGTCGGCCCACAAGGGCCGATTGGCCTGGCCGGCGCGACGGGACCGGCCGGCCCGCAAGGTTCTGCCGGAGCGAACGGGACGAACGGTGTTGATGGCGCGCAAGGCCCGGCCGGTCCCGCTGGTCCTGCTGGTGCGCAGGGTCCGCAAGGCTTGACGGGCGCGATGGGTGCGACCGGAGCCACCGGCCCGCAAGGGCCGATTGGTTTGACCGGCCCCGCTGGTCCCGTCGGCGCGACTGGTCCCCAAGGCCCCATCGGACTCACAGGCGCAACGGGTCCGCAAGGTCCCATCGGATTGACGGGTGCGACCGGTCCCCAAGGTCCAATCGGTCTCACGGGCCCGACCGGCGCGACTGGCCCGCAGGGTCCGATTGGTTTGACCGGCCCGGCGGGATCGAACGGCACGAACGGCGTGGACGGCGCTCAAGGTCCGGCTGGCCCCGCCGGTCCTCAAGGCGTGCAAGGCTTGACCGGAGCGACCGGTGCAACCGGAGCCACCGGCCCGCAAGGCTCCATCGGCTTGACGGGTGCGACCGGTCCCCAGGGTCCAATCGGTCTCACGGGCGCGACCGGCGCGACTGGCCCGCAGGGTCCGATTGGTTTGACTGGCCCGGCGGGATCGAACGGCACGAATGGCGTGGACGGCGCTCTAGGTCCGGCTGGCCCCGCTGGTCCCCAAGGCGTGCAAGGCTTGACCGGAGCCACCGGAGCCACCGGCCCGCAAGGCCCCATCGGCTTGACGGGTGCGACCGGTCCCCAAGGTTCTATCGGTCTCACGGGCGCGACCGGCGCGACCGGCCCTCAAGGTTCCACTGGTGCCACCGGTGCCACCGGCGCACGCGGCCTCACCTTCCGTGGTGTCTGGAGCGCGGTCGGCAACTATCTGCCAGACGACGCCGTGTTCGCCAACGGCTCCGCCTGGTTCGCGCTGCAAGCCAGCAGCAACTCCGTCCCCACCGAAGGCGCGACCTGGACGATGCTTGCCGCCAAGGGCGACACTGGCGCGACCGGAGCGACGGGACCGCAAGGCTCTACGGGTCCGACTGGCGCAACTGGCCCGCAGGGTCCGCAAGGTCTCCAAGGCCCGGCCGGTCCGAACACCACGACGAACAATGCGCTCTACATCGGCTCCGACAGCGGTGGCGCGCAGTCCGGCTCCACCCTGTCCCTCGGCACCGATGGCCGCACCGCGCTGACCATCAACGAGGCCGGCCTCGTCGGCGTGGGCAGCACCAGCCCGCTGGCGGCCCTGCACGTCGCCGGCGGCTTCGCGCAGCTCCAGCGCCTCGGCGAGGTGCAGCAGAACGTCAACGGCTTCACCAACCTCAACGGCGTCACCGGCATGACGGTCGTCGGCAACACCCTATACGCCGTGGCGGAGAGCGTCAACGCGTTCACCATCTACGACGTGAGCAATCCCGCCGCACCCGTCCTGCTCGGCACCGCGAAACAAGGCGTGGGCGGCTTCAACTACCTGTTCAACCCGCGCGCCGTCGCCGTGTCGGGCACGCGGGCGTATGTCGCTTCACACGATTCGGACTCGCTGACCATCGTGGACGTGAGCAATCCGGCCAGCCCCGTGCCGCTCGGCGTGGCCCGGCAGGGCGTCGGCGGGTTCACCAAACTTAGCGGCCCGACGCACGTCGCGGTGTCCGGCAGCCTGGCCTACGTGACCACGGAGTTTTCCAGCTCGCTGGTCATCATTGACGTGAGCAACCCCGCCAGCCCGGTGCGGGTGTCGGAAACCTTCGATGGCGCGGGAGGCTTCACCGCGCTCAATAAGCTCGTGTGGGTGCAGGTCGTCGGCACGACCGCCTACGTCGGCGCAAACAACGACAGCGCGCTGACCATCATTGACGTGAGCAACCCCGCCGCGCCCGCGCTGCTCGCCGAGGTGAAGGATGGCGTCGGCGGCTTCAACGACCTCGCCGGCATCCGCTCGCTGCACGTCTCCGGCGGCACGGCCCACGTCGCCGCGCAGAACGACGGCGCGGTCACCCTCATCAACGTGAGCAACCCCGCCAGCCCCACGCTGCTGGGCGTGCTCAAGAATGGCGTGAACGGCCTCGCCAACCTCGGCGGCGCGTTCGGCGTGCAGGCCGTCGGCTCCACCGTGTATGTCGCGGCGAACTCCGGCAATTCAGTCAGCGCGATTGATGTGAGCAACCCGGCCGTGCCGGTGCTCAAGGCGCAGGCGGTCAACGGCTCGGGCGGCTTCACCGCGCTGGACGGCATGAGGAGCCTGCTTGTCTCCGGCGACCGCGTGTATGCCATCGGCTACAACGCCAGCGCCGTGAACATCCTGACCTCGCTGCGCCAAACCGGCCTGCTGATTGACCAGTGGGTCGGCATTGGCACGACCTCGCCGACCAGCGCGCTGGACGTGAGCGGCACCGTGACAGCCACGAGCTTCGTGGGCAGCGGCGCTGGCCTGACGAACCTCGACAACGGCCTGCGCTTCATCGGCACTTGGAGCGCGGCGACCACCTACCTCAAAGGCGACGGCGTGAACTACAACGGCTCCGCGTGGGCTGCCAAGCAGGCGAACAGCAACGTGACGCCGGTCGAAGGTGCGACCTGGACGCTCCTCGCCGCGAAGGGCGACACCGGCGCGACCGGTGCCACGGGAGCAACGGGAGCGACGGGCGCAACCGGAGCCGCCGGCCCGCAAGGGCCCATTGGCCTGACCGGCCCTGCTGGCCCGACAGGCCCCATCGGTCCTCAAGGTCCCATCGGCCTCACGGGTGCGACCGGCGCGACCGGCCCGGCTGGTGCTAACGGCACCAACGGCACTGACGGCGCGCAAGGCCCCACCGGCGCGGGCTACGGCGGCACGAGCACCACCGGCCGCACCATCTCGACCGGCTCCAAGGCCTTCACCACCCAAAGCGGCATGGCGTATGTGGTCGGCTCCCGGGTGCGCGCGGCCAACTCCGCCGTGAACTACATGGAAGGTGTCGTGACCGCTTACTCGGGCACCTCGCTCACCGTGAACATGGACAACACATCGGGCAGCGGCTCGTTCTCTACCTGGAGCTTCTCGCTGGTCGGTGACACGGGCGACACCGGCGCGACCGGCCCGCAGGGTCCGCAGGGTTTGACTGGTGCAACTGGGCCGACCGGCGCTACTGGCCCCGCCGGTCCTCAAGGTCCTATTGGTCTCACCGGCGCGACTGGTGCGACCGGCCCGCAAGGCCCTGCCGGCGCGAACGGCACCAACGGCGTTGACGGTGCGCAAGGCCCGGCCGGCCCCGCCGGTCCCGCTGGCCCTCTGGGTGCCACCGGCCCGCAAGGACCGATTGGGTTGACCGGCGCGACGGGTCCCCAAGGTTCCATCGGTCTCACCGGAGCCACGGGCGCGACAGGTCCCCAAGGTCCGACGGGCGCGACCGGAGCCACAGGTGCCACCGGCGCGCAAGGCGCACGCGGCCTCACCTATCGCGGTGCGTGGAGCGCGAGCAGCAACTACCTCGCAGACGACGCGGTCTTCCACAACGGCTCCGCGTGGTTCGCGAAGATTGCGAACCTCAACAAAACCCCGGTGGAAGGCACGAACTGGACCATGCTCGCGCAGCAGGGCGCGACCGGAGCCACCGGCGCTACGGGTGCAACGGGTTCCGCCGGTCCTCAAGGTCCCATCGGTCTCACCGGAGCCACCGGTGCTGTGGGTCCTCAAGGTCCAGTTGGTTCGACCGGCGCGACTGGCACTACGGGTGCAACCGGCCCGCAAGGCCCCGCCGGCGCGTCGCCCTTCGCGCTTGTCGGCACAAATGCCACCTACACCACCGGCAACGTCGGCATCGGCACCACCAACCCGGCCTCGGCGCTGGCCGTGAGCGGGACCGTGAGCGCCACCGGTTTCGCCGGTGACGGGGCTGGGTTGACCAACCTGAGCGCCTCCGCGCTGACCGGCACGATCGGCAGCTCGCAGCTCGCGAACGGCAGCGTTACCTCCACGAAGATCGCGGCGGACGCGATCACCTCCGGCAAAATTGCCGCGAACGCCGTCACCGCCACGCACATTGCCAGCGGGGCGGTGGACAGCACGCAGATCGCCGCGAACGCCGTCACGCCGGGCAAGATTGCTTCCGGGGCGGTGAACGGCACGCACATCGCCGCCGGGGCGGTGGATGCCACCCAGCTCGCCGCCGGCGCAGTCACGGCGGGCAAGCTCGCCGCGGCCGCCGTCAACGGCACCAACCTTGCCTCGGGCGCGGTGGACTCCGCGCAGATCGCCAGCGGCGCGATTACCACGTCAAAGATCGCGTCCGGTGCCATTACGCAATCCAAGCTCGCCGCCGGGGCCGTGGGCACCAGCGAAATCGCCGACGCCTCCGTGACCTCGGCCAAAATCTCCGGCACGCTGACCGCCGGGCAGATTCCGAACCTCGATGCCTCCAAGATCACGAGCGGAACCTTCACCGGCAACGGCAGCGGCCTCACTTCGCTCAACGGAACCAACATCTCCGCCGGCACGGTTGGCACCTCGCAATTGGCCGCCGACAGCGTGACGGCGGCGAAGATTGCCACCGGGGCCGTGGGCACGACGGAACTGGCGGATGCTTCGGTCACGTCGGCGAAAATCTCCGGCACGCTGACCACGACGCAGATTCCGAACCTCGACGCCTCGAAGATCACAAGCGGCACGCTGGCCTCCTCGCTCCTCGGCAATACCTGGCTGCAAGGCGGCAACGGTGGCACCACACCGGGCACGGACTTCCTCGGCACCACCGATAATCAAGCGTTGGAATTCAAGGTGAACAGCGCGCGTGTCCTGCGCTTGGAACCCAATTCCACCAGCCCCAACGTCATAGGTGGCTACAGTGGGAACTATGTTTCGAGTGGAATCTACGGCGCAACCATCGCCGGAGGCGGTGAGGTTTCTGGCGGTAGGAGCAACAGCGTCGCCGGATTTTTTGGGACGATCGGAGGAGGCAGAGGCAACGCGATTGAATCATCGGCAAACGTCGCGACGATTTCGGGAGGATTTGAAAACACCATTCAAAGCGGCGCGGCTCAATCGACAGTCAGTGGTGGGTATCAAAACCTCATCGGCTCGAGTGTCCTGCGCGGTGTGATTGGCGGCGGGTATCAGAACGTGGTCAGCAACGACAGCAGCTACACATTGATCGGTGGCGGTGTCAGCAACATCGTCGGTGACAACACCATCGTTGCCGTGATCGGCGGGGGTGAGCAAAATACGCTGGGCCAGAACGCGGACTATTCCGTGATCGCAGGCGGCATTCTTAACGCAATCGCCGGTGGCAACGGCGGCACGCAGTTCTCGTTCATCGGCGGCGGCAGCAACAACCTCTGTCACTCGGACTACTCGGTGATCAGCGGCGGAAAGGCGAACGAGCTGATGAAAGGCTCGGGGCAAAGCGTGATTGGGGGCGGCAACGCCAACCTGATCGAGATCAGCGCTCCCTATGCGGTGATTGGCGGGGGCTCGGGCAATTATGTGACCACCAATGGGCAGTATGCGACGATCGTGGGCGGACTCAATAACACGGCCACCAACAACGCCTTTGCCGCCGGCTACAATGCACAAGCCAAACACTCCGGCTCCTTTGTCTGGAGCGATGGCAACGGCACGGCGACAACTTCCACTGCCAACAACCAAGTGGTCATGCGCGGCAGCGGCGGCTTCAAATTCTACACCAGCAGCACCGGGACGACGGGCGTGGAACTGACCGCCGGCGACACTTCCTGGGGCACCATCTCCGACCGCAACGCGAAGAAGAACTTCGCGCCGGTCAACGGCGAGGAAGTGCTGGAAAAACTCAGCCGCGTGCCCGTGCAGAGCTGGAACTACAAGTGGGAGAACGACACCGCGGTGCCGCACCTCGGCCCCATCGCGCAGGAGTTCAAGGCCGCCTTCTTCCCCGGCCGCAACGACAAGAGCATCACCACGCTGGAGTTCGATGGCGTGGAACTCGCCGCCATCCAGGGCCTGAACCAGAAGGTCGAGGCGCAGAAGACCGAGCTGAAGGCCAAGCAGGAGAAGATCGAGTCCCTCGAACAGCGCCTCGCGGACCTCGAGAAGCTCGTGCGCGGCGCGCTCAACAAGCAATAGCGTCAGGCAACCAAACTGGCAGTCCCTCGTCGGACGGCCCTTCACGCAACGCCCGGTTCCGACCGGGCGTTGTGCTTTCTCAGCCGGAACGATGCAGTTGAACGGGGAGCGCACGCCTCCGGCGTGCGGTTTCCGTTCAACTGCATCGTTCCGGCTCAGGTCAGCAGCTTGCGGCACGCCGTCTCGAACTTCTTCACCGGCTATGGCGCAGGCGTTCCAGCTCCGTCTTGAGGGGCTGCCAATACTGGCGGTCGAGTTCGCGCTCGTGCTTCTCTTCCGCGTCCAGCCCGGCTTGAAGCGCGCTCGTGTCACCGGTCGCGGCGCAGGCCAGCAGCGGCCGTGTCCGCACCAGTTCCTCGCACGGCGAAGGATGTTGCCCGGCCAGTTCGACGAGCAGTTCGGGGGTCCGCAGTTCGCGCAGCCAGAAACGCACGCGCTCCGCGCTCGCGGGCTTGTGTTCCGCGTAGTAGTCCGCCTCCAGCAGCCGGCGCAGCATCGGCCAGTCCTTGTCGCGCTGCGTTTTCTTGGCTGCGACCAGGTCGGGCAGGGAAAGCAGTTCGTAGGTGATGCCGTCCGCATCCGCCAGCACCGTGCGGCGCTCCCACAGCTCCGGGAATGTTGCGACACCGCGCATCGTGGACATGACATCCACCCGCATCGCGGTCGCCTCGGGATGCTGGCAACGGAAGTGGACCGCGTGCCCGCGCCGCAGGAAATCCAGTTCAAACGGCGGCACGGCGATGCGCTCCGCCTGCAAGTCGGCCAGCGCGGCGCGGAGCCGGTCGAGATTGTCCGGCTCGGCCAGCACCGCGAGGTCGGTGTCGCGGCTAAACTCCGCCGCGCCGTAGAACACGCAGGCCTGTCCGCCCATCAACAGGGCGCGCACCTGCCGCGCGGCCATCGTGGAAAGGACTTTGCGAATCGGGTTCGGTATCAAGTGAGCCT
>Ga0172367_10001008_pt1 | contig 42366 bp, 47 predicted proteins | sample Lak10m_FD_114542 | JGI IMG/M metagenome (GOLD analysis project Ga0172367, IMG submission 114542) | Freshwater microbial communities from Kabuno Bay, South-Kivu, Congo - kab_022012_10m | ecosystem: Environmental > Aquatic > Freshwater > Lake | place: Democratic Republic of the Congo: South-Kivu... | reverse complement strand
GCTTCATCACGGCTGGCCTGTATCTCTGCGGCAAACTGGTTGATAGTATGCTGGTCAATAGAACCTGAACAGTCTACTGCAAATACAATCTCACCCATTGTTTCACCACTCACACTAGGCAAGTACAATCCCTGTGATACAAAGCGTCTGTTAAACCTAGCGAATGAACGCTCGTCAGTACGTGCTTTGGATAAGAACCTACGCAGTACATCACGCCAGTCTACCTTCGGTGCAAGCACATCATCTACCAGTCGTGCCATGTTAGCTGACAACTGACCCATCATCTTAGCGGCCTGTGCCGCCTGTGCTACACGGACTTTCCACTCTGCGGCAAGCTGTTGCTGTTCGGCTGGTGTACCGCCGCTATCTTCGCAGTCATCAAGTGGGTCATCACCGTCAGGATTATCAGGCAAGATATTGTAGATACCGTCAGTCGTACCACCAGCAGCGTCATAGATTGCCTTGTTTAGTAGGCCACCAGTAGGCATCTTACCAATGTGTTCGTCAGTCAGTAGCTGGTTGATTACATAGTCGCCAGCTTGGTTAAACTTACGATGGTCGCGGCCTCTGATACGTGTCGGGTGTTCAAGCATAGGGTGAAAGCACTCATGTGCAATCAGGAACTTTACTTCTTCATCAGTCATACCGTTCACAAACCACGGGTTGTACCGTATCTCATGGCCGTTAGTACACGCTGTCTTGATGGTGTAGTCCAGTTTAACTGGCAGGTTCAATGCAATGTTACCAATGAAAGCGTGTTCAAGTACCAGTGAGGTACGTGCCTTAGCCATACGGCGCACCAGCTTTGCTTCTTCATCAGGCGTCATTACTTTTGGTTCATCAGTTTGTGTCATTATTTTTTCCTCCATAGTAGCCAGTAAACAATCATGCCAGTAATGTAACCAGCAATAAAATCCCAATTAAATATCAGTTCCATCACGCTACTCCCATAAATGATTTCATCTTATCCATGATAGCTTTCGCTTCATCAGCAGTATCTTTACGCAGGTCAAGGTCATTGCGTAAGGCTTCAGGGTGTTTGAGTAATGACGCCTCAACATCTTGCCGCATCTGTTCCAAGTGTGGGTCATCAGCGAAGTTCAGTCGTGGTAATAAGGCACATAACTCACGGGTATTTTCTACCAAGCTATCACGGAAGATAGCACTAGGGTCAGCCAGCTTTTCAGCCATGTTCTTAACACGTTCATACAGTCTGTTCCATGCTTCGTTCATAGCCGTAGACTGGGCAGACTTAACACGTGCCTCAACATCTTGCTGGATACGTGTCAGTTCATCGCTTGCAATCTGCACACGGAAGTCTGTTGCAGGTACAGGGAATATAGCCATGTCCATTTTGAACTTGGTCTTGAGGTCATCAACTGTCGGGTAGTCTGCTTCGTTATACAGGCTACCAAGTATGCGCTGTGCATCAGCCTTGAGTTTGGGATAGTCCCAGATAAAGCGGTTCACAAGTAACTCCCACTCGGATTTTTCCTTGCGGAACTCAGTCATAAAGCGCAGATAGTTAGCAGTCGGTAGCATCATCGTGCCTTCAATACCCCATGGCAGGGTATTCTCATAGAACTTGGTACGGATATGGGTAGTTTTCTTATGCACGTTATCCAGCATATCATTCATGGGTAACAGCGACTTGTTATAGCGACCCACACCACTGGCTACCCCATTGGCACTGGCTACTTCTTGGGTTACTTTTTTGTCATACTTACGTGCAGTCCACTGACTAACGGATAACTGCACAAGTAATGCTCGGTCATTCAGGTTCATCTTGTCCTCCTAATATAAAGGTTTGTTGTTTGCTATTCGGTAGTAAAGCGTTTGTAAATTAACTCCTGTTATGGAAGATAATTCTTTAAGTGATACTTGCCTACCTTGATATTCAACTAAGTACTTTTTGTTTTCACCCCTGTGGTTTTTCGTACTGAACAGTTCAGGTGGTCTTACTCCACTTTTATACCTAGCTTTTACCCAGTGATACGGTATTCCGTAATGCCTAGCCCACCCTGCAATGGTCATGGTTTTATTTTCATACTCTATAAACACGTTTGTTTTACGGTTATTAGCTTGTTCTTCTGGTGTAGCCCACCTACAATTCGAAGGCTCATACCCTTTACTATTATCAATACGGTCTAGTGTCATACCATCAGGTGGATGTCCCATATCACTAAAGAAGTTTGGGAATGAGTAACGCCATCTATCACAAACAGTAATACCTGCACCTCCATACCGCTTATAGCTACGCTGCTTAGGGTTGTAACACCGTTGTATCATTTGTTGCCATATAACATACGCTCGTGTGTTGTGTAACCCATGTATGGCTCTTGCTTTGTTTGCTTTAATGACGTTCTCATATCCCATGTCGTTCTCCTGTTTAATATGGACTATTATACATAGGATGTTCTATTAGAACAACACGTCTTGGTGTGCCATTGCCCACTTCGTAAACGCTTGAGTGTTGCTAAGGTCAGGGTTCTTACGAGCCGCATAACTTACAGCGAGTACAGAAAATTCAGGTGGCATACGTTCCGTATAGGTGCAAACTCGGTCAAAATTGCTCTCGGTAGCACGTTCAGCCAATGCACCACTCAAAGCATACAGTGTCGCAGGGTCAGTCGGTACGTCTGCTGTCTTGGGATTGAGCAGGATTGCATCAGGGTTTGGTAACTTACGGTAGATACGCATAAAGCCAACAAACTCTGCCGCCGCACCCTCACCTACTGCACCCTTAAAGCACTCATACTCTGCTTCAGCTGGCACTGTACCAAGTACATCACTCACACCTTCAACCCAGCTACGAGGTGTAGCGTTTTGGTCGCGCTGTGCATCGAAGTCATGTAACAGGTTCGGTCTAAAGCGAATGAAGCTAACAACCTCAGGCCTTACGCCATGGTCAATAGCCCATGTAGTCCAGTCATCAAGGTGTGTTTCAAGTTCGATAACTGTTTCACGGTTACGCAGATGGCTAAGCACACGGTTAGCACCAGCACGGTCAGACTGTCTGTTACCAGTCGATACTACCATCCACCCATCAGGCATTGGTACACCATGTAGTGTTCGTGCTTGGCAGATGTTGGCTAATACTTTCTGCAAGTCAGGACTTGCTTGGTTGCGGTCATCAAACAACAAGATGCCACGTTCAGGGGACTTGCCTTTAACTGGAAACCAGTCAGGTATACGGTACTTCAACCCATCATCACCACTTGGGAACATAATACCGAAGTCCTCGACCAGCATGGTAGGCATATGACGCTCAACCACTGGCACTTGCAGTTCTTCACCCAACTCATGCACCATTGTAGTCTTACCACCACCGGGGCTACCCTCGATACATACTGTACGTTGTAGTGGAAAGAGTGACTTGAGTGTTTCTTTAAGCAGTGTGGCTCGCATTATTTATTCCCCTTATATGATTTATGGTCAATGCCGTAGGTTACGAAATAGGTTGACTGGTCGCTAGTCAACTGGGCACGGTACTTACGTGCCGCTTCTTTGCTTGAGAAATAAACAACTTGTCCGTTGTTATCCTTAACCAGTTTGTGATTATCATCACGCAATGCAAATAGCTTCATTTGTTTCTCCTAAGTTAGTAATTACGAAGCACTTCAACAGTGCCGTTGTCATGGTTAGCCATCGTTGTAACCGAGCCTAAACCCCATGTTCTTATTGCCCAACTGCCTATGGAACTACGCAGGGAATCCAGTGGTAAATCACCGATTGGTACGGCACATACACCACCAACCTGCAAGCCACTCATCAGTGGTTCATACACCTTGAGGCAATCGCCACGGCGTACCGTAGCCACTCGCTTATGGTCTAGTACTTCCAACTCACCATACTCAAGGGTAGTATCACCATCCTCAATTATGATTTTGTACTGGGCATTAAGCCCGTTAAGTAATGCGATGAACTTATCCAGTTCACGCTGTTGTATCGACATCATTGTGTTACCTCCTGTCTAACCATTTAAAAAATATAACCCCACCTACCAATAAGAACCAATACAATGGGGTCACCATAGAAACTTGAGCAAGTGCAAGCACTAACCCAAGCCATACTGCAAACAAAAACATCATCTCACACCTCCCTTATGACTACTGTTTAAGCCAACCAATAAGGCTGGGTCGGTTACGACAATGTAGTTACTCTTTGGCATCGGCACAATAGTGTGCCTTACCGCTTTGGCTTGCTTATCACCACAAGCAAGGCAGGTCTTATAACCCAACTTATACCTTGCTTGCAGTATATGGTCGCCACACTTAACACATAGGTTGTTGTACTCATGTGCCATTGCTATCACCCTCCAAATACTCATACAGAAAGCAGTACATACCCACAATGCGGACACCATCAGGGATAACTGTGTAGTCATCACCATCAAGGTAGTAGATAATCGCTGTCTGCACGTTGTCAGTACTAGCACCAGTAGCCTTGTGGTAGGCTGCCTTAAAGCGTTCAATGTTAATTACTATCATGCCGCTACCCCCATTCTGTCTGCAAATGCACCGTTGAAACCATGTACGGCAATCTTTACCATCATGTCTTTACCATACCATTGAACTTCATCGTCATAGACATCAGGGTGTGATTGCCCTTGCTGTTTGCTGGTAGTACGACTGAACTTGTCAGCCATGCCGTACCACTCTCTAGTGCCATAGTCATATACCCACATCGGCCAATGTGGGCCGTAGCTATACACCACATAAGTGTGCTTATTAATACCATGCAGATGCATGGCATACATATTGCTACCCATAAATTCTTTGAGGTGTGATACATACCGACTACTATCACGGTTGTTAATGCGTTCTAAATGCTCAATAAAGTTCACGCATCTTACCTTCTTTAATGTCATAGGTTCATAGGCGGTATTGCTACCGCCTCCTCCATAGTGGATGTGGTTGGGTTAAAACAGTTCCTTCTGCTCAACGGTAGCACCAGTCAGTGTACCTTCTACGAACTCAAGGCCTTTAAGGTCATCGCATTTGAGGTACATAGCACCACCAGCTTGAGGTGGTATACTAGCCCTGATTGTTTCATTGGACTTAACGGATGATGATACTTTCTGCACAGTTAAGCCACTGAATGTACCGTTCTCATTGACTTTGGTAGCTGTAACTTCAAGGTAAAATGTAACTGGTTTGATAGACTTCTTCAACGTAGCTGTAATAGCCATAATAACTACTCCTAAAGTGTAATAAAAAATAAATATAATAAAACCCAAGACCGTTTGGTCAGGTTTCAGATTAGCACGAACCGAAATCCGAACAAAAAGTTTAAAAATCAACAACTTAGCGAGGTCGCCTGACTTTGTAATTGTATTTGAATGTATTTGGTTACGTTTTTAAGCTATGTAACCGCATTGATTTGTAAATGAAGGTTGTCGTGTAACACCACGAAGTGGGTTTGTAACCACGGAGTAAGCTACAAGGGTTATTGCCATAACATAATGTAACCGGTTACACAAAAAGTACTAGAATAATCTGCAAAAATCTAAACTTTTTTACTTGAGGTATCGGTTACATGAAATTTAGATTATTGTAACCTCCTTGCTGGGCTTGGGTTTCAGAGGCAATAATCTAAATAATCTAATAATCTACGCATAAAAGTGTAAGACAGGGGGGAGTTAGATAGGTAGATGGTTACGCAGTTACATTCATGTAACCTCATCATTTTACTACCGGGTGTGTGTTAAAAAACCATAGATTATTTAGATTATTTAGATTATTATATATATATATGGCTGAAACCCAATACTGGCGCGGTGGTTACATTTGCCAAAATAATCTAATGTGAGTAACCACTAACCTAATTTTTAGATTATTTAGATTATTTTCTTAGATTATTGCCTATTTTTTAAGCAATCAATGTAACTTTTGTCTATTTTTTAAGCAATCAATGTAACCGGTTACATAGTTTTGTGTGTAATGTTACGTTTTGCCATGTAACCGCCCCACTTTTACCGCTAAAAAACGTAACCGCCCCGCGCGATACTGTCAGATGTGTCGCTATTTGATGCCTGCACCCCCCGGCGTATGGTTTGTTTTATACACACAAAAACAGTAAAACTATACACGTCATCCATAACCTGATAAGAAAACAGCAAAATCTATACATAAACGACAGACAAAATAAAACCCGGCTTTCGCCGGGCTGTTTCCTACTCGATTGGTATTACCTTGATGTCGTAACACTTGCATACCCACAGCTTGAACCTGAATTTCAGTAAGCCGAAGTATCCCTTCACGATTGTTGAGTCTGTTGTGTGTATTGCTGTGGTGTACATAATCATAAATTTATTCATATCATTCAGGCAGGTTTCCCTGCCTGCCTCGTTATTTTAAAGTTACTCGAACATTTACCATTGGAATACCTAATTCTTCAATCAGGTAATCTTGAAACTTCATGGCAGATGAATCGCGTTTGAACGCTCTGAAGTACATCATATTGCCTTCAATCCATTTGACTATGTACCGCATTGGTTCATACTTACGTGGTTTTCTAGCTTTCATTGCTTTCGCTCCTAGCTTGATTAGAGAAAACTAGGCAGGTTGCCCTGCCTAGTCTGTTACCGATTAGAACAATTTTTTCTTCTCGGCTGGTGCTTTCTGGCTATCACCTTCGACTAGCGTGATGCCTTCCAGCGATTGTGTCTTGAAGTAAACCGCACCGCCTGCCATTGGTGGTACACTGGTCATGAACTCGCAACCTTTCGGTTGTTTAACAATCTTGGCAGTGATGCCAGAGAATGTACCGTTTTCATTGACCCTCGTGGCCGTTACTTCGATAGTGAAAGTAACAGGGGCGATAGACCTCTTAACAGTAGCTTGTTGAGCCATTTTAAATCTCCTAATTGTTGTTAAAGAACTTGTAAATCAGTGCTGCATCAGCACAATTTCAGATTGCCATAACCATGAAAAATGACAAAAAGTGCCCATTTGGTGCGGGTTTGTTGGCGGTTCGAGTCTTGCCAGCTTGCCGTTGCTGGCTGGTGTACCCCTACCCACATGGACTGGCAAGCCAGCAGCCCCCCCTGTATAAGTAAACCGCTTAAAATAAGACCTCATAAAACCATCGGTTACACTCACGTAACCATTTACTTGACAAACTTCCCCGCCTCCACTAAGCTGACTCTCACTATGGACACATTACCGTTACATCACACCAAATGGTCAGACCGCCTAGCGTTTGACATCGCACTCACACTCGAAGGAAGTGGCGAAACCCTGACCGAGGTAACCGTCAGGCACAACATAACCACCCAAGACATCCTTGGCTACAACCAAGACCCAGTCTTCCTCAAGCGCGTGGAGTCCTACCGCGATGAAATCCGAGAGAAAGGGCTGACCTTCCGGCTAAAAGCACGGGCCCAATCGGAAGAACTACTGACAACATCTTGGTTATTGATACACGACCCGTCTGTATCCGCCGCTGTGAAGGCAGATTTAATCAAGTCAACGGTCAAATGGGCGGGACTGGAGCCGAAGAATACTGACAATGATGGCGGCAACAACGCTGGTGGCGTTAAAATCACCATAAATCTGGGTGGGCAGCAGGTAGAAACTGCCATAATCGAGCACGAACCGCAGCAAGTGGAGGAAAAAGATGTCGCCGATGCAGAGTATTCTGAGTAAATTCGAGCAGAGTCACGATGGAGCGCGGGTTGCCCGCATCGCAAGCTCCGTAGAGGCCCACAATCTTGAGTTAATGCTCAAGGAAAACAGTATTTCGTACCACACCCGCATACACAAACACAAGAAACGAGGGCGGGAGTTCGTCATAACCCTGCTTGAGGTGGCCTGAGTGCAGGTAAAACGCTGGAGTCATGTGTATCCGATTGAGGATTTGCAGGAACACTACCTAGATGGGCGCGAATGTTGGTGCCAGCCTGAGTACGACCACGAAAATCAGGTGGTAATCCACTACAGCATGGATATGCGCGAGTTTTTTGACTGCTTACCGAGGATATTACACTGATGAGGAACTACCTACCATGATTTTTGTGGTATCCATACACCTGCTCACCAAGTTTTCTGGCTGCCACTGCCGCATCAAACGATTTATATTGCCCAAGTCCAATACGCTTACCTTTGTGGTAGATAGTAGCCAACCACCGCTGGTCTTTTTTAACCCAATGCACTCCAGAAACCCCAGACGTGTTGTGCTTTTTTCGTTTGGTGTTACGCGCATTTTCCGTCTGCGATACAGACCGCAAATTTTTAATGGTATTGTCGGCTCTATTTCCGTTTATATGGTCTATAAATTCTGGGTCTATACCATAGACCATTTTCCATATAACTCTATGGGCGTTCCAGATTTTTCCAGAGGTTCTAATACGGATGTACCCCTTAGAGTCTAAGCATCCAGCAGGTTTTCCAGCAAATACCTTGTTCCAAGATATGTTTTCTGGCCTAGGGTTCCAATACAATAAGCCTGTAGCAGAGTCGTACGTAAATATGGATATTAGTTCTTGCTGCGATGGTAGTGTAGTATAGTTCAAAGTAGTGGTTCCATGTGGTGTAGGTACAAGTATAATAGACCATATGGAGTTGGTCAAGGAGAGTAAAATGGCATTAGAGATTAACTACACGCCAGCGGCTGTGCAGCGGAAGTTTATGGAGAGCAACGCCAAGATGCGTGTTCTTATGGGTCCGGTAGGTTCGGGTAAGTCTGTAACTTGTTGTTTTGAAGTTGTACGGCGAGCGTCAATGCAAAAGCCTAATGAGCAAGGTATTAGAAAATCTAGGTGTTTGGTTATACGGGAAACTGCACGGCAGTTGCAGGATACTACAATCAAAACTTGGAATGATTGGTTCCCGCCGGGGCAGTGCGGACAGTATATGAGAACTACAAAAACATACTTCCTAAAAGTAGGCGATGTAGAGTGCGAAGTAATGTTCCGGGCTTTAGATGATGCTGATGATGTGGCTAACCTAAACTCCTTAGAAGTTACATTTGCATGGATGAACGAGTGTCGGGATATCCACCCAGACATTGTCGATGCATTATCAAAACGTATTGGGCGGTATCCCTCAGCAAAAGACGGGGGCCCTACATGGCATGGGATGTGGGGTGATACCAACCCACCGACTATGGACGGATGGTGGTACTACATGATGGAAGGGCTTAACCCCAAGGATGGGGTGTCACCGAACAACAACGGCTGGGCTGTGTTCAAGCAACCGTCAGGTCGAAGCGTAATGGCGGAGAACGTGGAGAACCTACCAGATGGATACTACGACACACAGGGCCGCAGCGAGGAGTACATCCGGGTTTACATTGATGGTGAGTACGGGCTGTCCTCAGCAGGTATGCCGGTGTACAAATACTTCAGGACTGACTACCACATGGCACGGGAGCGGTTACGCTTCATCAACAACGGCATACGGCCTATCATCGTAGGGATGGACTTGGGGCTTACGCCAGCGGCGGTTATCGGGCAGCAGGACCCACGTGGTCGGGCACTGATACTCGGTGAATGTGTCAGCTTTGACATGGGTGTGCAACGCTTCGTGCGGTCACTGCTCAAGCCGATGCTCTACGAGCGGTTTGGCGGGGCTCCCATACTCATAGTGACTGACCCGGCAGGTATCCAGCGGGCGCAGACTGACGAGCGCAGTGCTGTGGATATTATCAAGGCGGAAGGGTTCAAGGTCATACCGGCCAAGACGAACAGTGTGTCGGCGCGGATTAACGCAGTCGATGACTTCCTGATGCGGCAGGTGGACGGTGACCCGGCGTTCCTGCTTGACCCCGGCTGCACACAGCTTAAAGCTGCCATGATGGGCGGCTACCGCTACAAGCCCAGAGGTGATGGTGAGATAGATAAGAACAAACACTCACACGTAGCCGAGGCCCTTCAGTACCTAATGTTACATTTAAACGTAACAGGAGAAGGTAGTAGAGTTCCACAACGTAGGGATATAAAACGTGTTGCATCTACAGGATGGACTTGATATACTGCACTTGTGTCATTCATGCGGTTCCTTTCCCCCGTATGCCTCCTGACCCCGGTTGCCCGCTAACGCACCGGGGTTCTTTTTTATTTAAAATACCTATATACTTCTTGACAGGACCGTACTACAATATGTTTAGTAAGGGAGAAAGTATATGAAAAACTGCACCAAACCATACACCATTACTTCTACGAACCCTAAGATGAATAGCTCATCTGCCGCAGGTAAGGGGTATAAGAATGGCGGATATGTCAAAGGCTACAAAGATGGTGGGTACGTTATGAAACCCGAAGACTATGTAGCTGTCGAAGCCAAACAAGCTGCTGTTAACAAAGCGCGTGACGCACAGATTAAAGCAGATGCGGAAGCAATGAAGAAAAAGTACCCTGAGAAAAAAGGTAAGTAATCATGGCTGGACTAACCCTGTTACGTGTCGTAGATAATGCGACCATGATGCGCGAGGAAAGAGAACTCGCAGAGAAAGCGTTAGCAGAACGCCAGAGTCAACCTATGATTCTCGGCTTGGTTAGTCACCTCCGTGCTTGTTGGGATGTAGCTCAGCAGGCGAAAAAGCCAATCGAAAACATTATGCTCAAAGCGTTACGTCAGCGTAACGGGGAGTATGATGCTGACAAGCTGCAACAAATCAGAGCTCAAGGTGGTTCTGAGATATACATGATGATAACCGAGGTTAAGTGTCGTGCTGCCGAAAGCTGGCTGCGTGACATCATGTTGGATACAGGTACACCACCATGGGATATTGTTGCTACACCCATTCCGGATTTAAGTCCTGCACAGGTGCAGGATATTCAAGACATCTTTGCTGAGCGTGTATTAGGCCTCATCGAAGAAACAGGTCAGGCTCCGACTAAAGCTCAGATGGCTGAGCTGAAGGAGATGGTCAGCCAAGACTACCGCTTCCATATTTTGCAGGAAGCCCAGAATCGCACCGACAAAATGAAGCTCAAGATTCAGGACCAGTTTGCTCAAGGCGGCTGGGCTGATTCGTTTAATGACTTCATCACTGACCTAGTCACTTACCCCGCTGCCATCATCAAGGGGCCAGTGGTACGCAGACAGCGTACTTTGGGGTGGAAGCGGGACCCAGTAACAGGTAAGACTACCGTTGATGCCTCTGAGCGTTTAGCTCCAGAGTATGAGCGCGTTGACCCATTCCGAATTTATCCAGAGCCGGGCATTACCCGAATTGAAGATGGTTACTTGTTTGAACACCATCCACTTACCCGTATGGAGTTGTCTGAGCTGATTGGTGTGCCCGGATATGATGACGATGCAATCCGCAAGTTGTTGGATATTGGCAATGGTCAGTCGTGGATTAGTGAAGATATTGAATTGCAGAAGGCTGAGGAGGAGCGTAAGTATTATTCCTACACCCGCCCGACTGAAATCTACGATGCCTTGGAGTTTTGGGGTAAAGTTTCTGGCAAGATGTTGCGTGAATGGGGTATGACCGAAGAAGAAGTACCCGATGAAGCACGTGAGTACGATGCCAATGTGTGGCTTGTTGGTAACTACGTTATCAAGGCCGTACTGAATTACGACCCACTGGGTCAGAAACCTTACGCAAAAACCTCGTTTATCAAATGCCCCGGTGCATTCTGGGGTAAAGGTATTCCTGAGATTATTGAGGATGTGCAGAGCGTTTGTAACGCTGCTGCCCGTGCACTGATTAACAACATGGGCATCTCATCTGGGCCTCAGGTAGAAGTTAACCTTGAGCGTATCCCGGCAAATGAGGACATTACTCAACTGTATCCATGGAAGATATGGCAGACGACAAGCGACCCTGTTGGTGGTAGCGGCGGTGCTGTTAAGTTCCACCAGCCAGACGACAATGCAAGTACATTGATGGCCGTTTACGAACGCTTTAGCAAACTTGCAGATGACCACTCAGGCATTCCGTCATATATGTACGGTGATTTGAACGTACAGGGTGCAGGTAGAACCTCATCCGGATTGTCTATGCTTATGGGTGCGGCAGGTAAAGGTATACGTCAGGTCGTGGGTCACATTGACTCAGACATCATTAAGCCAGTTGTGCAACGTCAGTTCGTGTACAACATGAGATATGATGACGATGAGAGTATTAAGGGTGATGCAGAAGTCATTGCCCGTGGTGCAGTTAACTTGGCTGTTAAAGAAACAGTCAATGTGCGCCGAATTGAATTTCTTAACGCAACCGCCAATCCGCTTGATGCGGAAATTATTGGTAAGGATGGCCGCGCCGCGATTCTTCGTGAAGTGGCTAAAGGGTTGCAGATGCCTGTGGAAGACGTTGTTCCATCTAGGGAGAAGTCGAAGTATCTGGGTAACCAGCAAGCCCAAGCGCAAGCTGCTCAACAGCAGCCGCAGCAGGGCGCACCGCTGCAACCAGACGGTTCTCCAAAAGGTGGTATGGCGGGCAACACAGTCAGTAGCCGTGTGAGTGGGGCAGCAGCATGATTCGACCAAGCCCAGACGTAGTCAAAGCATTGGCCATTACGGTTCGCAACTATCCAGAAGTCTTGGAGTGGCTTACCGAGTGGAGGACTCATGAGTTGGAGAACCTACCTCAGGCAATAAATAACCCGACACTTATGCAGGGGCGGTGTCAGGTTCTAGGCGAGCTGTATAAGCTTGTCAAAGAAGCTCCTGAACTAGCAGCGGCAAAATCTAAATGATTCGCCCTCTAACTTACGCACACCGATAGGAGCGTTTTATCATGGCAATTCCAGAGCAAATTCGTAAACAGAGTGAGGCAGTACAAGATTTATATAAGGAACTCGGCGCAGCAGTAGCCGGTGCGGGAGAAGGTGCGCCTAACCCCGACACAGGTACGCAAGACGGTGACCAGAATCCTGATGTAAATACAGCAGCCGACACAAATACTGGTACTGAAGATGCAAACCCATCTACTGGTGGTGAGCACAAACCAGCTGATGGCAAAGACCCGCAAGAGGATATAGTGCAGAAATACCGTACCCTTCAGGGTATGTACAATGCAGAGGTTCCTAGATTGCACTCACAAAACCGTGAAATGCAAAATAGGTTGCAGCAGATGGAGCAATTACTAGCATCCATGACAGCACAGCAGCAGGCTCAGGCTACCGCTCCTGTATCAGCGCAAGAAGTAATTACAGCGCAAGATAAGGAAGAATACGGTGAGTCTATTGATGTTATGCGCCGTGCAGCAATGGAAGTAGTTGGGCCCTTGGCGCAACGTATTTCACAGTTAGAGCGATTGATTGGGCAGATTCAAGGTAGCGTAGTACCTCAGGTAAATGCTATCTCACAACGCCAAGCAATGACAGCTGAGCAGCAGTTCTGGTCCGATTTATCTGCGTTTGTACCTAATTGGCGTGACATCAATAACAACACGGATTTCCAATCTTGGTTGTTACAGATTGACCCGCTGACCGGTATTAGCCGACAAACTATTCTTGAGGATGCACAGCGCAGCCTTGATGTACACCGAGTAGGTAACTTCTTTAAGTCTTGGTTAGAAATAACTGGACAGGCTAATGTGGCTCAAAACTCTCAGGCAAAGTCTGCTTCTGAGTTGGAACGTCAGGTTGCACCGGGCAGGTCCCGTAGCACAGGCAATCCAGCAGGCAGTGTAGCGAAACAGTACACAACGAAGGATGTTGAGAAGTTCTATGCTGACATCCGACAAGGTAAGTACAAAGGTCGTGACGCAGAACGCGCTAAAATCGAACGCGATATTTTCGCAGCAACGCGAGAAAATCGTATTATTAACGCATAAGTAAAGGTGAATTATTATGGCTTTCCCAACCGCAGGCGGTCGCCCTGATTACAGCGGCAATTTCATTCCAGAAATCTGGTCAGGTAAACTGATTGAGAATTTCTATGATGCTACAGTTCTGGCATCTATTTCTAACACTGACTACGAAGGTGAGATTCGTCAGATGGGTGATACGGTTAACATCCGTACTACTCCAGAAATCACAATCAAGACCTACGCTAAAGGTCAAACATTGTCTGTTGAGAACCCGGACAAACCAAAAATCCAGTTGGTTATTGACAAAGGTGAGTACTTTGCCTGCGTTGAAGATGACGTGGATAAAGTTCAGTCTGACATCCAACTGATGGACACATGGTCTAAAGACGCTTCAGAGCGTATGAAGATTAAGATTGACCAACGTGTTCTGACAGACATTCTGCCAGACATCGCAGCTACCAACAAAGGTGGTTCAGCTGGTCGTATCTCAGGCAACATCAACTTGGGTACTACTGGTACTCCAGCTGCTTTGACCAAAGATGGTGCATCTTCAACCATTGCAGTAGTCGATTATTTGGTTGACTTGGGTACTGTGCTTGATGAAGCTAACTGTCCAGAAGGTGACCGCTTCGTAGTTATTCCAGCTAAGATGGCTGGCATGATTAAGAAATCTGATTTGAAAGATGCCTCACTAACTGGTGACAGTACATCTATCCTGCGTAATGGTCGTTTGGGTATGATTGACCGCTTTACTGTGTACATGAGCCACAACTTGGCAGTGACTAGCGGTAAGTTCAGCATCATCGCAGGCCACAAAATGGGCTTCACATTTGCATCACAGATGACCAATATGGAAACTCTGCGTTCAGAAACCACATTTGGTAACATCATCCGTGGTTTGCAAGTGTACGGCTACAAAGTAGTGAAGCCAGAAGCTTTGGCAATGGGCGTTGTTACTTTAGGCTAACCAGACGGGGGATTACCCCCCCCCGTTTACTGTTCAAGTTTTAGGAGAAATTAAATGGCTACATATACCGATAAATTGGGCTTTAATAAAGGCTCAGCTGCGTTGCCAGCAAAAGGCACAAACCGTTCAGCAGTTGTTGAAGTGAAGTTGGATTTTGCTGCAATCATCGCTGCACGCGTAGCAGCTGGTGCTACTGCACTGGCAGTTAACGATGTACTCGAAGTAATCCCAGTACCGGCAGGTACTATCGTTCGTAACGTAGCTTTGGTTGTTGAGAAAACCGCTGCTTCTGGCACTATCGCTATTGGCGATGGCGGTGCTGCTGCGGGCTACTTAGCAGCTCAAGCTGTATCATCTACTGGTATCTTTGGCGGTGTTCCTGTATTGAATACAGGCGCGTTTGCGCCAACATTAAGCGGCGGTAAAGTTTATGCGGCTGCTGATACTATCGACATCACCATCGGTACAGCTGTTCCAGCTGCTGCTATCGTACGTGTTGTTGCAGAGCTTGTTGATTTAAACGCCCAGTAATGTAAAGGGGCTTCGGCCCCTTTTCTTGCTCTGTACATTAAGAGCATAGCGGGTATAATCAGGTAACAAATAGGAGATTACAATGGCACGATTTTTACGTGGTAGGAAAGACGGTTTTATCTACGACTGGAATCCTATTCTAGCGGAGAACCCCAACGTGGAAGAAGTTTCTGAAGAAGAAGCATACCCAGAAAAGTTTATCCCTAAGGCCCAAAAAGGCCGTAAGTCTAAGTTAGAGATTGATGTTCCTACGGTCAATGAACCTAGCGGCAATCCTGATGTGGACCAAGAGGCAAGTAAAGGTCTATAAAAATGAAGCTCTCCGATGTACTAGCAGAAACTCGGCGTATCCTACAGGACATTAACGAGCCTGTGCGGTACAGTGATGAACTACTTTTGGGGTTTGCCAACCAAGCCCTCAAGCGTATGGCTGTCATCCGCCCAGATTTATTCGCCTATATCGGGGAGATTCCAACTACAGCAGGTACTGTTATACAGAGTGCCCCTGCTGATTCACTGAGAATTATTGAGATTCTTTACGTCAAAGACGGTGACGGTGTTACTGAAGTTAACCGTGATATGTTGGATGAAACATACCCAACATGGATGAATGACGAAGCGGCTCCATGTGTTAACTGGATGCGTCATGTGAGGAATCCCAATAAGTTCTTCATATACCCTAAAGCCCCTACCGGGCAAGTTTTGATTGTAGAGTATGCACAATCACCAAAAGACTATACTGCTGATGAGGACGTAGAACTGCTTTCTGATGCGTACTTCCCAGTTGTAGTGGATGGTACAGTTTATTTGGCTGAGTCGATTGATAACGAACACGTTAACTCAAATCGTGCCCAGTTGTTCCAACAGTCGTTCACTCAAGCTCTTGGTGCAGGTATGCAGGCCAGAGTTCTGACTGACATCGAAGATGCAGGATTACCTGAGAATAAGGTTAGATAATGGCTACCAGAACTTTTCTCTCGCTTGCTAATAGGTTATCTCCTAGCGTTCCGGGCTGCCCATTACCTGTCATTGCAAACTACATTCGTGACGCCGCTGTAGAGGTCTGCGAACGTACTCTTGCATGGCGGTATGAGCAGCCTGCGATTCGCCTTACGCCCGGCGTGTACGAGTACCCATATGAAACACCGTCAGATACAGAGGTTCATGCGTTCCTTACATCATCTGTTAACAATGAGGCAGTCACTCCGATGACTATAGAAGATGTGCATACTAAGTTTCCACACTGGCCTGACTTGGCTGAGGAGCATAGAAGTAATCCACGCTATGTGGTTCAGTTTGATGTGGACAACTTTGCTGTAGCTCCAATCCCTGACGCGTCTAAAACCTATGATATGAAGATGGTATTGGCATTGAAGCCAATCCGCACAGCCGCAGGTATGGATAAGACTGTGTTCGATGATTTAGAGAACGTCATTATGCACGGAGCACTACAACATCTTTTGGTGTTGCCTAACAAACCATGGTCCGATAGAGAGCTTGCTGCGTACCATGCCAAACAATACCTGTCTAAAACAGTTGAGCGCAGAGCTAGAGCCAACCTTGGTGCTGGTCGCGCTACTGTATCAGTACAGCTACGCAGATTTGTATGAGGTAGATTATGGATGTTATTCGTTTAGTTCAAGGTGACAGCAAGCCAATAATTATTTTGACCCTTACTGATGATAGTACGGGGCTACCTATAGCCCTGTCCGGGTCAGAAACTACAGTGCAAGTAAAGTTTCGTGCATCTGGAAGTAATACCTTGTTGTCTACTATACCGTGCGAAAAGACTACTGGTGGTGGGGACGGCAAGGTTCAATTCGATTTCTCCGGCGGTGTACTTGATGTAGACCCCGGTATGTATGAAGGCGAGATTGAGATTACTTATGGCCCCGCTGGTACTCAGACTGTCTATGACATCTTGCGATTCCGTGTACGAGGGCAGTTCTAATGCGAGTTCGGGCAACAGCATCTATCCTAGACTCAGCCGGTAAGATTCGTGCTGTGGTAGGGTATGTTGCGCTTGTTGCAGCAGTAGTCTACGCCGCAGTAACAATTAGCCAAGTAGAGGTTATTAGAGCTGTGCCGGTGCAGATACCAGTCAAGACTGCTGGTAAACCGACTATACAACTCCAGTATGAAAACTTATCGCTTGAGTCTGTTTATGCACAGCAGATTAGTGCTTCTATATCATATGGTAAAGTTCCACTATACCTTGCTGACCAGCTTGGGGTTGAAGACACTATCACTCAGTTTGGTATTGACAAAGTAATCGTTGACTTGGTAGGAACATCTGATGCTTATGTCATGGAGTTTACTAAGGCACCAGCCGATAATATTGCAACTTCAGATATGCAAACACTGGATGTGGTTAAGGATACTTCAGATGACGTAACTGCTATAGATGCACCAGCTAAAATTCTTACCCGTCCAGTGGTCGATAGCATAGATACAACAGATATTTGTGAGGTTACTCCGGGGAAAGTTGCTACTGATAGTGTCACTAGCTCGGACCAAGTAGATAGCTTTGATGTAGGAAAAGCAGTTACTGAAGTTGTATCGGTGCAAGATAGCCTTGCTTCTAGTATTGATAAACCGCTTTCTGATATAGGCACGGCTATTGATAGTCCAGCTAAGGGCTTTACTCGACCTAACATAACTGATGCCGTAGTAGCTACAGATGATGCTGTAATGAGTGCCTACAAAGCGGCAACTGACGCAGTCACCGCAACTGATGCTGATGTACTAAATGTAGGTAAAGTTGCCTCAGATTCGATAGCCGTTACCGAGTCTAGCGGAAAAACACTGAGTAAGGTAATATCCGGAACAGATACTGTTACAGCTACAGATAGTATTGAGGTAACTCTGATTGTGTGGGTCAAGTCTGGTATAGTTAACGAACAGATGGTTAACGTGATAGCTGTAAACGGGTAATTTAATAGGAGAAATACTATGATTTATGATGGCGTAAATGCGACCGGTAGACTCAAAGTTGAGTTGCGGGGTCCAGATGGGGAGTTGAAGCATAGCCAAGAGATTGATAACCTAGTAGTAACAGTTGGTAAGAATTTCATAGCTTCCCGCATGGCTGGTACTTCTCTAGGTGTTATGTCCCATATGGCTATTGGTACTGGTGCTGTTGCAGCTGCCGCTGGGAATACTACACTGGGTACTGAGGCTGGGCGTGTAGCTTTGGCATCGGCTACCGCTACAGGTAATGAGGTAGTTTATAGTGCTACGATTCCAGCTGGTACGGGTACAGGTGCAATCACTGAGGCAGGCGTATTTAATGGTGGTTCTGCCGGAACAATGTTGTGCCGCACTGTGTTTGGTGTGGTTACAAAAGAAGCTGCTGACTCACTCGGTATTACTTGGACTGTTACAATTAACTAGCAGGTGGCGTCATGGGTGCTAAACTCAAAAACAATGCTTATGGCACGTTACTAGCGAGTATTAGTGACTCTGATGTTACTATCACTTTAGCAACTGGTAACGGAGCTCAGTTCCCAACACTGGATGCTGGCGAGTATTTTTACGCTACCCTTGTGGACGTGGACAACAACCTTGAGGTAGTCAAAGTAACAGCTAGGGTATCAGACATTCTGACAGTAGTTCGAGGTCAGGATGGTACGACAGCACGGGCATATCTTGTGGGCGACCGCATAGAGCAACGCATGGTTACAGCTTTGTTCAATGAAAAACTTGATGCTACTTCCGGCGAAGCTAGTAAACTGCACATAACCGATTATGCTGATTTTGCCGCCACCCCCGGAGTGGCCGGGCGAGTGAAGTGGAATGATACTGACGGAACGATAGACATCGGGTTAAAAGGCGGGGCAGTAACGATTCAAGTTGGGCAAGAGATGGTACAGCGTATCTACAACGATACAGGGGCTGCATTACTTGAGGGTCAGGTTGTCTACACTACTGGAGCAGAGTTTGGCCGCAAGACTGTAGCTAAAGCCTCATCAAGTGATGAGGGTACGTCTGCGGCTACGTTTGGGGTTCTTACTGAAAATATCTCAGCTGGCCTTGAAGGGTACGTGACGACCTATGGGATGGTCAGGAACATAGATACCTCGATGTTTACTGAAGGTGCACCGCTTTATGTTGGTCTTACACCCGGAACCATGACCGACGTTAAACCTATAGCACCAGAACACTTGGTTAAAGTCGGGTACTGTATTGTTAGCGATGCTACAGCAGGAGTTGTTTTTGTAGACGTAGCTAACGGCTATGAGTTAGACGAACTCCATGATGTACTTATGGGGACTAAAGCTGATAAGCATCTGCTTCAGTATGATGCCGCAACATCTTTATGGAAGAATGGGCGTCTGAACATTACAGCAAATGTGCCAGCTACATCATCGTCTACAGGTACCGCTGGGTGGATAGCATTTGATTCAAACTATGTATATGTCTGTATCGCCACAAATACGTGGAAACGGCTCAATCTACAAAATTGGTAGTAAGGAATAATCATGGCAGCTAAAGTTACGAACAACACATACGGTACGCTAAGTGCAAGCATATCAGACTCAGCCACCACCCTCACCCTCAATTCTGGGGAAGGTGCTAGGTTTCCTGCATTAGGTGCAGGCGATTACTTCTATGCGACTCTTGTTGATACCAGCAACAATCTTGAGATTATTAAAGTTACTGCTAGGTCTGTAGATTCAATGACTATCGTTCGCGGTCAGGATGGGACTACAGCCAGAGCATACGGACTTAATGACCGCCTTGAGTTACGTCCTGTGGCTGCATTGTTTAATGAAAAAGCTGATGTTAGTACAGTAGAAGCCCAGCTTGCAGATAAACTTGACTACGTAGCTCCCGGAGCATCCGGTAATGTCCTGACATCAACTGGTTCTGGATGGGAGTCACAGGCGTTAGATATTGGGGCGATAGGGTCCTCAGTGGTAGTGTTTGAATCTTCCGGCACATGGAGTGCACCTAGTGGTATAACGCGAGCACTTGTCATGTGTGTTGGCGGAGGAGGTGGCGCAGGAGGTTCTTTAGGTATTTATGTTGGTGGAATAGGCGGTAACGGAGGATTCGCCCTTGTAGCTGTAACAGGGTTATCGGGGTCTGTATCTATAACTGTCGGTAGTGCCGGAAATGGTGCGTATAGGGCTAGTGGTGCTGCGGGGACGACATCCAGTTTTGGGTCATATGTTACTTGTGGCGGTGGTGGTGGTGGTGCTGTTGCTATCAATGCAAGTGGTGCAGTTGGCGCAAACGGAACTGTCACAGTGTCCTCAGGAACAACGGTACGTTCTGGAGGTGCAGCCTCTGGGTATTTATATACTTCAGGTAACACTACGACTAACCAGACTGCGGTTAGTTTTAGTGTTACAGGGGCTTACGCAGCAGGCCATGGCGGTGATAAGGGTGGTAGTTATAGTACATATGGTAGAGGTGGAACAGGTGGGGTAGTTGTTATTGCGTATTAAAACTTAACATAGACTCATAAGGGATAGGGTATGGACCAATGTAAAGCTATAAATATGAAAGATAATTTTATAAAAGTCTATAAATTTAGCGATATGAACTTATGTAATGATTTAATAAGTTTTCATTCTGGGTCTAAAGATACATATGATGGGTGTGTATCATATAATGGAGTTCCAATAGTAGATAAAAAATCGAAGGATAGTATTGATTGTAGCCTGCTGGGGAATGAACACCTAGCTAAAAGATATTTTTCGGAGTTGCAGATATGTCTAAACAAGTACATTGAGGCGTATCCGTATTGCAACTGGTACGCACCATTTGCTTCCATTGAGGATACAAATATCCAATATTATAAGCCTCATGGTGGGTATTATGAATATCATACAGAAAGGGCGACTGCTATTACCCCTGCGAGTAATAGGCATTTAGTCTACATAACGTACTTAAACAATGTCACAGATTGTGGGGAAACTGAGTTTTTCCACCAAAAACTTAAAGTTAAGCCAGAGAAAGGGCTCACTATAATCTTTCCTGCTGATTGGACGTTTACTCATAGGGGGATACCATCCCCTACGCAGGAGAAGTATATAGTTACAGGATGGCTAAACTATATAGGGTAATTTAGAGATGTATGCTGAAACATATATAATAGATAAATTGAATGTACTGTAAGGACTTATTATGAAAGCTTTAATATCCCCCGATAATAATCTTGTTATTCAAGTCGAAGCTGACAGTAATACGTTTCCTGTTGCAGAGCCCTTATACTGGATTACTTGTCCAGACACTATTGTAGCGTATCAATATCAATATAATAATGGCGAATTTTCTTTGTATGATATACCGACACCGCCAACGGTCATCCCACAATCTGTTTCAATGCGACAAGCTAGATTAGCATTACTTCAAGCTGGATTATTAGAAACCGTAAACCAAGCAGTAAATACTGGCGGTGAGGCAGATAAAATCACATGGGAATATGCAACAGAAGTGAATCGTACAGATGCTTTAGTTAGCAATATGGCTGTGGCTTTAGGTTTGACAGAACAGCAACTTGATGAATTATTTATTCTGGCATCCACACTATGAACCGCTTAATCAGAATAGGCGATGCAATCAGCCAGCTATGCAATGTGATGTTCTTGGCAGGGCATCCAAATGAATCGCTATCTGGCAGAGCATGGCGCACTAAATCAGTTTGGTACAAGGTGATTGACTTGCTTCTGTGGTTCGACAAAGACCATTGCAAAACTGCACATTTGAATGATGTCGAATACGCACGAAATTTGATTGCAGGAAAATACGACCTACACAAAGTAGGCGAGTAACAACTATAAACTAGAAGGGTAGATAGCCATGCAAGACAGACGAGCAAACCAAGATAGGCGAGATGACAGTGACAATGCAGACCGCCTTAGTCGTATCGAAGGTAAACTAGACAAGATGAGTGAGGCTATCGTTTCGCTTGCTAGAATGGAAGAACGAATGGTTACACTGTTCAAGCGTATGGATAAATACGATGAAGAACAGGCCGCCATCGAACGCCGTGTCGCTACAGTAGAAACAGTCCAAGCTACGCATAGTGGGTCGTCTACTTGGACAGACAAAGTAATCATGATACTAATTGCTGGGGCATTATCCGCAGCGTTTTTTGCATCGAGGTAGGTATGAAAGCATGGACCAAAGAGCTACCGTATTTTGTGGCTAGTGAATTACAATGTAAGGGGTCCGGGGTAATAGTACTAGACCCGCAGTTCGCTGCTGCCTTACCATTCCTACGATTGAAGTGGGGGCAGCCCCTAACGCTTAATAGTGTGTGTCGGAGTCCAGCACATAATGCAGCTGAGAAGGGGCATCCAAGTTCGTTGCATCTGACAGTGAACCCCAAGCATAACACGTTAGGTACAGCCGCAGCAGATGTCAAATGGCGTGGGTGGACTGCCGATAGGCAGTTGAAGTTTGCCAGACTCGCTTACTCCCTAGGCTTTAGTGTAGGGCTTCATGACGGTTTTTGTCATGTGGATTGGCGAGTAGGGTTTGGGTTGCCACAAAAAGTATTCCTATACGGTACATGGACTGGCAAGTTTAGCGTTGGTGACGTTAGTAAAAAGGAGTAAGTCATGGAAGAAGCAAAAGGTTTATTGAGTTCTGTTACGTTTTGGGGGATTGCCCTATCCGTAGTCGGTAAGATTGCCTACATTAAAGGGTATGACCTTGGTGATACTGGTGGTTTGGCTGAGGCTATTGCTTCGTTTGTAGGCGATGGCTTAGCCCTCTGGGGCCGTGTTAGAGCTACTAAACGTATTGGTTCATGAAGGTTGTTGAGATTATCCTTAGGCTGTTGGATGAAATTCTGACAGCCATTAAGGGGAGGAAGGCTCAAAATGAACGTACAAAACTTGAGCAGACACCTGATAATTGGTTTCGTGACCATTTTGGTAGTGGGGTGCAATCAGTCGATGCCGGTAAAACCGACAAAGCCGATACTGGTGATAAAGCCTGAGTCATCTGGTGGAATCTGTTTAGATAAACAGAACGCTACCGAGCTCGGTGTTTATATCATGGAACTAGAACGAGGGTATGACCGATGAAGATGCCACTGGTTATGTACCCGAACGGATTTTTTGCACGTAGTGAAACCATACCTAAAGGTGGTATAATCGTGAAAGAACCTGAAATTACCGAGGACGCCCCGCCAGCTCTGATTGACCAGACCAAAGCCGTACTCGATAGTATGAACTCAGTGAAAGAGCCTAGAGGATAGTATTATGGCTGCGGTTAAAATAATTAAATTCTTAGGCGAAGCCCCGAAGATTTCTCCGGAGCTTCTTCCTGATTCTTCAGCACAGTTAACTGTTAACGCCAAGCTATATTCCGGTGACCTTATACCATATCGCGCACCAGTAATTATCACGAACTCAGGTCGAAACGGTGAAGTTAAAACCCTTCATATACTACACGACCCGGATACTAACACACCGGTATTCCTATCATGGAACGCTGAGGTGGATGTTGCCGCTGGAGCTGCATCGTCAGACAACGAGCAGCGATTCTATTACACCGGTGACGGTGTACCAAAAGTAAGTAACTACCGTCTAGCTGTCACTGGTGGGTTGCCATACCCTAATGATTACTATGAGCTGGGTCTTCCATTACCTACAACTACAGTAACTCCTACTGCATCTGCACTACCAAACGCGACAATCACATCTTGTGTACGCGACACTAGCGACACTGTTGTAGCTACTACCAGTGTCGCACATGGACTTAGGTCAGGTAATGTAGCATCTATCACAGGATTTACTGCTGGTGAGATTGGGTTCAATGCTACGAACGCCAAGGTAACAGTACTCAGCAGTGTACAGTTTTCGTACTATAGTCCCGGTAGTGCGGCAACATCCGCACAGACTACAGGTAAAGTTACACTAGCTGGTAATACTATCCCTAGGTCTTATGTATATACATGGATGACTGGATGGGGGGAAGAATCTATTGCGTCAGACCCGTCTGATACTCTGTATATAAAAGACGGCCAGACTGTCACTGTTACCAATATCCCCACTGGTAAACCAGTCGGGAAAAACTTTGTGCGCGGTGTAAGGCTGTACCGAACTTTAGCAAACCTGAATGATACTGCCTACTACCGCCTAGCTACTCTGTGGTTTCCAACTACGACTACTAGAGTTCAGCGTACAGGCGGGGTATCCCGTGTTACGCTGGCGTTCCCACATAGGTTCGGCGTTGGTGATAGGTTCAAACTTTCCGGGTGTACCGATTCGTCTTTTGACATTACTGATGGTATTGTGACGGATATTGTTGATGACTACGTGTTTGAGTACTCGCAAGCAGGGTCTAATGTATCAGACAAAGCCGAAACAAACGGTACGGTATATCATGATGTTTCTGAAACAAGTACTAGCACTGCAAGATACTGGGGCGATGGTAGCTATTCATTTACTGATGACTTTGAAACATCGAACTTATTCGACATTCTTGGAACAAATGATTACGACCCGCCGCCCAGCGATTTGCAGGGTATCGTAGTAGCCCAGAATAGTATCTATGTTGGTTTTACAGGTAATCAGGTCTACTTTTCTGAACCTAATAAACCACACGCATGGCCAGCAAAATATGCACTGACATTTGAAGATAATGTAGTCGGTGTTGTAGCTGTTATGGGATACATACTGGTATTGACTGAGGGGTATCCATATCAGATTTCTGGTAACAGCCCAGCTACTATGGTGTTCAACCGGATTGACACTCCGTATCCGTGCTTGTCTAAACGGTCCATCGTAAATATGGGGTATGGGGCTGCGTATGCCTCTCACGGGGGTATTGCCGTATACGCACCCAACGCTGGTATGGAACTGGTTACTAAACTGGTACATGACTGGGATACGTGGCTTGAGGCTTTGGACCCAACTACTATTGTCGCTACGTTTTACAATGGTAAGTACCATGCTAGTCATAGTCGAGGTGCATTTGTCTTTGAGCGAGATGAGCGTATTGGCGGATTCTTTGTACAGACTCAGTATAAGTTTTCTGCGATAGCAGTTGACCAAGCCACAAACAGTTTGTACTACGCCGCAGATACAACAGGCAGTATCTACCAGTGGGATAAGCCAGACCAACCGTTATCTCCACTTGAGTGGAAGTCTAAAGTCATCGTGACCAAGGACTATATGAACTTGGGTGCTGCTCGTGTTATTGCTGATTATGATGTTCCGGATGATGAGATTGATATAATCAATGCATTTAATGAAACGGTGCCAGCACTGAACGCCCCATTCTGGGAGGAGCTAGTGCAGTTAGGTACAGTGAACGGGCTACATGATTATATTAACGATGACCTTGAACGGGTTAATGTCGAAGGTTCGTTTAACTCTATGATGGTTAATGGTGACCCTGTCACTACATACAAGAAGCCATTACCTGTAGCTTTACCGGTTGTGTTCCGGTTGTGGGTTAACAAACAGCTTGTGTTTCAAGGTGTGTTATATAACAGCGACATCTTCCGCTTACCAAGTGGGTACAGGTCTGATACGTTTGAAGTGGCTGTGTCAGGCTCTGCACGGATTCGCGCTATACACATCGGTGAAACACCCTATGGTTTGAGGACTGCATAATGCCTAGGTTTACAGCAATTCCTACAATACCTACTGCTGATATTAGTGACTGGCAAGGGCAGGTATTAAACCGGATTAAAGAGAACGTAGAGCTTCTATGTGGTATTAGAGGTGAGTCCGATAATGCAAGCCGTGCTATTACTGGTGACAGGATTACGATTAAGACGTATGATGACCCTACATTTACGCGTGTGTCTGCTACTGGGGAAGGTTATACGATTAATAGTGTAAACGTAGCTGCACTGTCAGATGTTGGTAAGCTGATAAATGATGTCCAGTTACTAGCAAATGACGTAGCTATTATGCGACAAATGTTGAACACGCTTATTACGCAGTTGAAAGGATAGAAAATGAACTTCCCATTATTTGGCGGCGGTAGCCCAGATGCTCGACCAGCACCAATACCAACAAGAGTAGGATTAGCCGCTCCTACTATGGCTCCTCAAGGTGGTATGGCCCAAACCCCCCAAAGTAGTACTCCTACGTCTACGTCACTGGACTTACCACCTGACTTAGCCGGTCTTATGAATCAGGGAGCTATGCCTGCGGTTAACCAACAGGCTCTAGGGACTATCCCTATGGGTACTACTGCGTCTAATCAGAACGCTCCGGCGTTCGACATTAACCTACAGCCTACATATGCTCAAGGTGGTATGGTCGGTGAAGGCGGTATGCCAGATATGACTGGTATGGGTGGTATGCCCAATATGCAACCAGCAGCAGGTGTCGGTGTTCGGCCCGGTGGTATGAACCCAAATACACGTATGACTCCTGAGATTATGGAAATGAATATCCAAGAGTTTTTGCGGAATAACCCACAAGAAGTTGCTGAGTTTAGACAGGTTGTACAGCACCTCATATCTACTGGTGAGCTGACACAGCAAGAGCTCAACATGGTTGAGCAACTAGCTACTACTGCATTGCAAAACCCAGATATGTATCCATACATCCGCAACTATGCAATCCAGCAAGGACTGGCTACTGAGCAGGACCTGTCACCAGAATACGATGAAGGCCTAGTGTATGTTCTGATTCTAGTTGCTCGCGCTATCAAGTCAGGCCAACCTGCTGTTGAGCCAGAGCCTCGCAACTTTGCTATGGGTGGCGAGGTAACTCCGTATTCAGATGGTTCCAATGGTGGCCCAGTAAAAGGTCCGGGTACAGGTACTAGCGATAGTGTTCCTATCCGAGTATCATCTGGGGAGTATGTGATTCCTGCCCACATCGTTAAGATGAAGGGTAAAGAATTTTTTGATTCAATGCTGGAAAAATATAGCGACAAAAAATGAGTAAAGTATATCCCAACGGTTTAACCCTAGATGCTTATGAGCCATTGCTTTTAAGTACTAAGGAACACTTCGATACTTATTGGCCTTCGACCAAGCCGCTTCTGATGAAGTGTGTTAACAAGGCTACACACGGAGAGTACACCGTTGAGGATATTTACAATGCAGCCTTACAGAGTAAGGCTTTTGTCTTTATCGTTAAGAGCGATGCAACCATAGTAAAAAGCGTAATCTTTGCTTTGGTACTTGAGATGGGTGGCTACCCAAGACTGCCATCCCTGAATATCTTGGCGATTGGTGGTATGGACTTGGATGCTTTACATGAGAAATACTGGAAGCAACTGTGCGGTTGGGCCTATATGAACGGGGCACGTGTACTAGAGGGAATGGTATCCCCAGCTATGCAACGTGTTATCGCTCGCTATGGGTTTAAACCAGTTTATACACAGATGCGCTTGGACTTATCGGAGATTATGAAATGAATACTACAACATACAGTAGCCGTAACGCGATGGCTTTGGGGATACCTGATTTATCACCTAACGCATTTGGTGGTGACCTCCCCCCATTCGCACGAAAAGAAATGGTCAAAGCCTTGGGGATGCACTATGAAAAGTCTAAGGGGTTGCGGTCAATCGTAAGTATCGCAGCTTCTATTGCCATCCCTATGGCGGCTCCTTCTATTGCGGCGAGTATCGGGTTATCCACAGCACTAGCTGGTACGATTGGTGCCACAGCTGCTTCTGCGGTTGGCTCTGCGCTTGTAGGTGCCGGTCTTGGTGCCGCGTCTGCACTACTTACGAAGCAAAAAATTGGGCAGTCCATGTTGATGGGTGCTATCGGTGGCGGTATCTCAGGGTACTTCAATGCACCTAACACCCCGAGTATGTCAGCAAATGCTACATCTCTTGCAAACACTCCTGCGGGTTCGACACAAGTTGGTATTGCTAACTTAGGGGATTCAGCTGCAATCGTTACTCCAGTTCAAGGTGCCAATGGTACTCAGTGGACTATTATGAATGGCCCCAATGCAGGTAGTATTGTTGATGCATCTCAGGTCGGGTACGGAGGAGCAATTAGTACAGATAACTTAGCAAACGTGTTAAGTTCTGGTGGGGATATGGCGCAACAAGCCCAGTCGATAGCTAATACGCTCTCTAATACAGGTACACTAGCTGTAAATACGCCAACTGCTATGGGGGGAAATGCCACTGCGTTAGGGACATCTAATTTCTATAACCCAAATGCAGTAGGTACAGCAGGTACAGCAGGTACAACAGCAGCCCAGACTTTTGCTCCACAAACAGCACCGGCGTATAGTTCAGCAGGGTTGCAGGTAACTCCGGCAGCACAGCAGGCAGCTGCGGCTGCGACAGCACCACAACAACCTACGTCTGCTTGGGACGCACTGAAACAAAAAGTATCTGACCCTAAAATGCAAGCTGACTTGGTGCTTCGTGCTGCTGGCCAGCTTGCGGGTTCTCTCACAGCTGGTAGTGGGCTATCACCAGAGCAAGAAGAACTGGTCAAACAACAGAAAGCTGAACTGGCTATGCTGCAACAGACCAATCGTGGATTGTTTGAACAGCGTCTGCGTGAGGCTACTGCGCTTCTTGGTGAAGCTAAATACTTTGACCCTAACTACTTCGGTATGATGGCTCAGCGTAGTGTAACTACTGGTATTGGTCGTCAAGCACAGGAAAACCTGCGTGACATCGCCCCTCAACGTGGCGGTCTGCGTACTGCGGAACAACGCAGATACAATCTTGAAGCTGCTACTCGTGGTGAAACAGCATATCTGCAAGGTGCTACAACTGCACAGCAGAATAAGCTACAAACTACACAAGCTGGTTTGGCTGCGCTGCCTACTTCTGGTCCTAATACATATGGCACCTATGGTGGCGGATTCAGTGATACACTTGCTAAAGCTGAGGAACAACGCCGAAAAGCAGCTGAAGATATTGGTGCGTTATTTGGGTCATTGACAGGTCCCGGCAAAGCAACTTCACTCGGTTAAGGAGTAGGCCATGAGTTTAACATTAGGACAAGTTCTCAGTGGTGCCGGTCGGGTAGGTATTGGGTGGCGCAATGAGGAAGAAAATCAGCGTAGGGCGCAAGAAAATCAGCTAAAGATTGAGGAACAGAACCGCCTCAATAATCTACGCCGTGAGATGACTCAGGCTCCAATGCCGCAGACGCCTGACTTGATGGGTCAGTTTGCTAAGCCTGATGTACATCAAGTGCCAGTGGCTCCGGTAGCTGCGCCACAAGTAGCTGCGCCAGCTCAGGTTACTATGACACCTGAACAGGCACGGTTAGAGCAACTGAAACAAGGTAACATTCTACCTCCGGGCTCTTTGATGCCGCAGCCTGCGCCCACACCAGAGCAACAAGCTGAGATGGACCGCTACGCCCGTATGAAGCAGAACTTACCATCTAATATAGTCGGCGGGGCTGTGGTTAAAGGGCTCAATGCTGCTCGAAATCTAATCGCTCCGGGACTTGCTCCCAGTGGGATGCCGACCGGCATGGTGACTGCGAAGCCGGGAGCAACAACCCCAGCTAAGTCAGATACTAAAATGTATACCCCGAATGACGTTGAGTACTGGATGGTTGACCGGACAAAAGCTGGAACTATTGGTACACCCGACCAACAAAAACTTCTGGCCGCACAGCAACAGGTTGAGAGTAGTGGTAATACAAATGCTGTAAGTCCTAAAGGTGCTACAGGTCTAATGCAGGTCATGCCACAGACAGCCATGGACCCCGGCTTTGGGTTACCTAACGTATTCGATTTTGCTGCGGCTAAAGGTATCCAAGTAGGTAAACGTGATGCTGCTACGGCGGCTGCGCTTTTAAAAATGCCTGAGATAGGTGCTGAGTATGGCAATATGTACTCGCTCAAGATGGCTGAGAAGTATGGTAATAACCAAGTACTTCAGCTGATTTCCTATAACATGGGACCGACTGCAACTGACAAGTGGTTGGCTAATGGTGGCGATATGAGTAAGCTACCTAAGGAAACCCGTGACTATGTAGCCAAAACAATGAAGCTTGTTGGTAGCGAACAACCATCTATAATCAAAGATGTACCAATCACACCTGATGGGCAGATTGTTAAAGTTGCTGGCACTAAGCCACCAACGCCAGCGGTACAGAAAAAAGTCAGTGACTTCTATCTGGCGAATCCTGAGGCAATCGGTGGTGATATGCAGCGTGCTCTACGCCAACGTGACGAACTCTCGCGCCTAGCTGGTATGTACCAGCGTTCTGGTATGGGTATGCAGTACATGGAACTGCGAAATAAAATCATCGAACTTGATGAGGGTATGTTCTACCTGCAAGGTATGCAAGGATTACAAGACTTAACTAACGCTAACGACCCACGCCGCTTATCTGCTGTGGCAAGTCACTACGCGGGTACACCGATTGCGTTCCAACCTCGTACTGATGGTATGTATAACGTGTTCGTTAACGGCACTATGACTAAAGAGGGTATTGACCCATCTGAAGTGGCTGACTTGGCTCGCCGCTCATTTGACAGTGGTTACCGTCAGACTATGGCTCAGGTATCTAGCGAGGCTTCTGTGAAACGTCTGGACACCAGCTTAGATATTATGAAAGAAAACGCTAAGGCCTATGCTAAGATGATTGCTGATGTTACTGTTGAAGGTATCAAAGGGCAGAACACAATCAACCAAGAAATGGCTAAAGCTAAGTATGGTATGGAGGTCAAACCTTCTGGTGCTGCTGATGGAGGTGTGTTTATTAAACCATCGGGGTCTACTGATGTGTTCTACTATAACCCAACGCCTACCACTATTGAGGTTGATGGTGTTAAAATAGAATCAAGAGGCGCACATCCAATCGCAAACCTTCCATCGTTGAGCTGGGCAAAAGGTACAATATAAAGTGAGGTAGTTATGGCTAAAGAAGGTCTTTCGTTTGCTGACCCGTTTCTGGCGAAATCTAACCTAGGGCCTGAGGCTAATCCATATGCGATTAACAGCCCTACGTCAGACATAGGGTTGAATGGGTTAGCCCCATCTTTAGCAGACATGGCTGCTGTCGGGCAGCAAATCGTTAAGCAAAGTCAGTTCACAATGCCGGAGTTGAAGCAGGCTCCGGCTATTGCCTTTAATCCTACGGAAAACAAACTGTATGTTAACGGTATTACTTTTGACGCTGATGACGCTACTACTGCTTTACAGTCTGAGCAGTACCTTTCCTATCCATCTGTTGGCTTACCTACCACTGGTAACTGGACTCCGATAGACCAGAACGCATATGGGCAATTCCTAGAGTCTATCCGAAACCCTAGCCTTGGTCGTCTAGCTAAGAAGAACTTTGGTATTGGCGTAGACAATATGCAACTGCTTGCGGGCAGGGGTATGCAGTTACTTGGTGCTGAGCAAACTGGTCAATCTATAGTCGACCAGCAAATCAAAGACCTCAACAAGACTACGCCGTTCCAACGTGAGTTCTCAAATATCGAGTCAGGCGGCGATGCTGTCGATTGGTTCGTGGCTAACTTGGCGCAGCAAGGTCCTAACCTGCTTGAGTCAATGGCTGTTGGGCTTGCAGGCTTCGGTGCTGGTACTGCCGCTGGTGGCCCGCTCGCTGGTCTTTATGCTGGTGCTGCTGGTATCCTAGGTAAGTCTGCTGTTAAGCAATCCATCATGGCAGCTGCCAAGAAGAAAGCCGCTGGTGAAGCCCTTACTGAAGTAGAAACCAAATTGTTGCGTAATGCCGCTGGTACTGCCGGGGCATTGGCTGCGTCTTATGGTAGTAATATTGCTACAGGTGCGGCAGATATTTACGGTGAGCAACGAGAGCAAGGGGCAACTGCTGATGATGCAGGGGCTAGACTTAGTGCGCTGCTGGGGTCTATTCCATACGCCGCACTGGAAACTTTACCGGAATTTGTTTTAGCATCCCGCATCTTTGGCGGTATCAAGGGTACGGGTACAGACTTGGCATCCATCCAAGGTGCTACTGCGTTAGGTACAGGTGCTAAGCGTGCTGGGGAATTACTCAAACGCGGTGTTGTTGGAGCTGCCGTTGGTGGGCCACTTGAGGGTGCTACTGAACTTGGGCAGGAAGCTCTTGTCATGGGGTTATCTGGTCAGGACTTGACTAGCCCTGAAGCGCAGAAGCGTTTTCTCGAAGCATTTGCCGCAGGCTTTGGTGTAGGTAGTCCATTAGGTGGTATCGCTAACCTGCGTAAGGGTAAGACTCCAGTGGGTGACCAGCCTACTAACTTACTAAACCCAGAGCAATCACCAGAGCCTGCACCACAAAGCACTGCACTTACTATTACTGAACCACCAGCGGGTGTACCTCAAGGCCCTGTCACTACCGGCGGCATGATGGGTCGCCCTGACATGATTACTGCCCCTGATGGTACAACCAGACCATCACGCCCTAGTGATACAATTTACTCAGGTGAAGTTGCACCGGGTCAGTTTGGACAACAGGGTGTGCTCGACATCTTTGGACCTGAAGGTGCGACCATTGCTGAGCTACAGCAACGCAGTACTCTTGAGAATCCATTAGGGATACCATACCTAGGAGAGCAACCTAATACTGACCCCCGCCAAGGACAGCTACAGTTTGCGCCTCCGCCGCCTGCACCTACACCAGTCAATGCGCCGGTTTCGCAGATGCAACTTGCTATGCAGCAGGCAGAGGTGGCTAAGGCTATCGAGCAGCAACAACTTGCACAGGAACAGCAACGTCAGGCAGAACTCAATCGCCTTGCAATCGTGGCACAGAACCAACGTCAGTTAGACTTGGCACAACCTGCGCCTGAACCCGTAGCTCAGCTACCTATGCGTGAAACTCGTGCGCCGAACCCGCAGCAACTACAACTGTTTGGTAGAGGTCAAGCACCTAAACCATCAATGCGTGAGCGTATTCGCCGTGGGATTCCTGCACCCCAACAACAGGGCGCACCTGTCGTCATGGCTGCACCTAAAGTTGACCTGCGCCGCACCAAACAAACGTCACTGTTTACCCAAGATGGTGAACCCACTATAGCTGCCTTGCGTTCTGCCGGTGTTAAGAGCCCAGTCCGTAGTATTCCAGAGGTTGGTGGCAGTCAGATTCCACCAACAGGTAGACCAGTCAATGCGGTTACAGTATCTAAGGCTGTCAAGAAACTGACTGAGAAAGCCACGCAGGAAAAGCAAGGAAAAGGTTTACAAGATGTAAAGGCTGCTCAGCAGGCAAAGGCAGCACGGTTGTCCGTGGAGCGTGAAGCCCGTACTCAGTGGCGTGACAAGCGCGACCCCAAAGCACCGACATGGGAAAAGCTATCTGATGCACAGCGTAAAGAGTGGACTGATTTAGTCGAAGCCAATAAAGCTTCGATGGCTGAGGCTGACCGTATCGGTGGTATTAAACCACCAGAGCCGACACCACCTAAACCAACTGGCAAAGCAGCACTGAAGAAAGAATCTAAAGTTGAAACGACTAAGGCTACACCTGCCGCACCGGTAGGTGAGCAACGACTTAAAGCACCTAAAGCTCAAGCTGCACCGGCTCAAGTACCACAAACATCTTTAGCATCGTTAGTCGCTCAGGTCACATCTCCAGCACAGGAGAAGGAGAAGGAGAAGAAGTCAGGTGAGGCATCAACTGAAACATTAGCCGCGCAACAAGCACTTGAGGCTGCTATTGAAACTGTGGAAACTACCGGCTCACCTAAAGAGTACGAAGTTGCAATGAACGACATCGTGGATGTATTCGTTACTGAAACAAACCAAGCTACTAAGTTATTCAAGACAGCCAATGAGTTCCTGTTCGGTGCAGAGCCTATCCCTGTGGCTGAGTTCACTAAAGCCTTACGTGCGTTTGCAATCACGATGCCAAGCATCAACCCTCGCTCACGCCTGTACACCCTGCTGAACGATTACAATTTGCTCAACGACCCTAAGATTGGTGTGCGTGTATCTGCTAAGAAAGATGAGGAAGTTACGCTGGCAGTTAAGGAAGCTGATGATACCGTTGAGGAAATTGACCGTGCAGCAATACAACTTGCTACTATTATCAATAACCGAGAAGGTGAATTTGACCGTAAAGCCTTAGCTCGCAAGGCGGAAGCTTTGTATAAACAAGTTGAGGATACTGCGTTCGTAGTCGGCGAGCGCGGGTCTATCGAGGATTTCTTTAAAGATGGTAAACCAATCGTAGTGCAGAAGCCGGGCACAAGTAGGTATGTTCTGTCCAGCGTGGAAGAAGCCAAGATGTCGCGTGAAGAATTTGCTAAGGTTCATGCAGAATCGCGTAAAGTATTGCGCGACCTTGAACTGGAGTATGCAGAGGAAGACCAGCGTGCTGCACTGGAACTTAAATTCCAGCAAGAGTCAGGCATCCGTGAGGATGATAACGTGTATGGTGACCTAGCTAACTACTACCGCGCTGATGAAAAGCCAAGCCAACCAATGAAAGCAGGTCCATTGCGCCTGATGGCAACTAAGTTCGTATCCAAGCTGGCTCGTAAACCTAAGGTTCATGTGTTCCAGAATCTGGATGATATGCGTAAGACAAATCCCAAGTTGTTTAGAGAAGCTGCCGCCGCTCGTAAGGCCGGGGACTTCGAGGCTGTCAACGCCGCTGGTATGGCATGGGGAAACACTGTCGTTCTGTTTGCTGACAATATCAATGGTGAGAAACACGCCAACTTTATCATGGCTCATGAGATTCTGGGGCACGTAGGTTTCCGTGGTTTGTTCAGTGACGCACAGCTTAATAAAATCTTACAGTCAATCGCTGACTCTGATGTGCAGGTTAACAACGCAGCAGTAGTTCTGTCAGAAGTACAGAATATTCCGTTCTTGGAAGCCGTGGAAGAAGTTTTGTCTGACCGCGCAGCTGCAATCGACTCATCAACCATGATGCGATTCTGGACATGGCTTAAAAACCAGCTGAATAAATTAGGATTCAAGTTCAACGATGATGCTGCTCGCTACTTAGTAAGTCTATCACGCAAGTATGTACGTCAAGGTGTGGGTCGTTCAGAGGTCAACCTAAAAACTCTCTTGCAGGAAGCGTCTACGATGCGAGAACTCGACCGGTCTGATGTTGAGGTATTAAGATTTGCCCAACTCGCGCCACAAGGCCAGCAAACTGCTGCCATGAACGCCATGAATCAAAACGTCACTTCAACCGGTGGTTTAGAAGGCATTATGAACTGGTTGAACAATAACGATGCCAAAGTTGCAGACCTACGCCGTAAATATGACGGTACAAAAGTAAACGCCAAGGACACCATGAAGAACTTCTTTGGGCTTCTGCGTACTCAAGATGACATGGCTCGTGATAGTAAGGGTGCGGCACTGGTTTTCAGTCTTACCCAACGTAAAGGTGAGATGCAGCAGAAACTCAAGACAAAATACTCTAAGCTAACACAGCTTGCACACGAAGCTAAGTTCCTGATGTTCGGTGACGGTCCTGAACCTATGGAATCACAACAGGCTGGACAACTACTGGCTCTTGGTTCACTACTGAAAGGTAACCAGTTCTCTGATTCACAACTGCAATCTAAGTTTGAAGCCCCTATCGCATACTCCACTGAACTGGGTCAAATCGTTATGAACCCAGATGCGTTTGAGTCACTGTCTAAAGCTGGTACTTTATCTGTAGCCGACTTCAAAAAAGGCTTTGATGTTCAGACGGGTTACACTGAGAAACCAATGACAGCTGAGTATAAAGCCCAGCTGGAGTCTGAGCGTGACCAAGAAGTTGCAGTAATAGAAGCACGCAAGAAACGTGACCTTGACCGTATCCAGCGTAAGATTGACACAGCCAAAGATACCAAGGTAAAGACCTCATTGCAGGCTACATACGACAAGACGGAAGATAAATTCGATTCCATGCTGCGTAGCACCAAGCTGTCATATAAGAAACAAATCGACAGCAACACATACAGCGCACCTAACTATGTGAACACCAAAGACATGGCTGACTTCGCATGGGTTAAAGATATGACCGAAGATAGTATCCAGTACAAGATGTACTTACAGTTCCGTGAAGCTATCAACGAAAGCCAGATGGATGTATTGGCTGCCAAGTATGACGGAGCCATGTACGAGCAAGAACGTGTACTTAATCGTGGTATTGACCGTGCCTTTAGTAAAGCTTTGACTGAGGCGGAACGCCGCTTTATTACTGCTGTATCTGATGAGCATGACCGTATCGCTATGGAAGGCTCGTCCTACGAGAACAACCGATTCAAGATGAACGAAGTATCTCAAGCTGACGCTGTGGATTATGCTGAAATGCGCTTTGCTCGGTCATTCTACAACGACAACGCACTTAATGATTTCGCAACCAAGCTGCCTAACTACACCCCTGACGAAGTTAAGACTTTGGTTATTGGGCTACGGGATAAGCTGCGTGTAAAGATTGACCCTGATACAGACGCCATCACCGATTCATCAATCTGGCCTGTGGCTTACGCCATGGAGGAACGCAGTACGTTCACCATATCATTGAACGATGACTCACTATATGCCAAGCGCAGTATTGCTGGTGGCTATGCCCCCCTATCTCGCCGAGGCAAGTTCCAAGTTCGTGTGCAAGCATACACCATTGACGCTGATGGTAACGAGGAGCCAGTTAAGCTGCATCAAGGGCAGCAGGATTCCTTACCGCTGTTTATGACTGAGAAAAAAGACGAGTCTATTGGATACGCTGAGGAGTTAAACGGCTTACTTACTGGCGAATACACCATGCGAGATGCCAACAACCGCGTGGTTTCAGTGTACTTGAAAGCCATCGTCAGTGATGTAGAAACTACACCTGCATTGGTAGACATCATGCACTATGATGATGTGATGTATGCTCTTAGTCGCTTGGGTGTACAGATGCCAGTAGCTGACCGTGAGATTCTGATTAAGAAAGTTACCGCACAAAACTCTAGGGCTCGTGCTAACTTACAACGTGCTGGTGTACCGGGCTGGGACAAAGATGTTGTCCGTAGTTCATCCGCCTTCCTTGAGCAGCAGGCTTATGTTGCAGCTAACAAGACATTCCGCCACCAGTTTGACGGGGTACTGGAAGATAACAACAACTGGTTTGGTAACCGTGACCGACTGGCAGAACTTAAAGCCAAGTGGGAAGCTGCTACTGGCCCAGCCAAGGAACTGGCAGCACGTGAGTACTACCAAGAAAAATACTACTTCGAAAAAGCCAATGAGAAAGTCGGCGACACTAACGTACTGCGCGGTAACTGGTATAAAGAACGCGCCAAATCACAGCTTGATTGGCAAGACTCTACTGGGGACATTGTGTTTGCTGATGACTTCTGGAATAACAACCAGTTCTCACTGAGCGCACGTACTTGGGCTGCGGTTGCCCAGCTTGGTGGTTCTATCGCCACAGGTATTACACAGATGCTGTCACTGCCTACCAACTCATGGGCTTACTTGTCATCATATAACCCAGAGAATAACTTTGGCCTTGGCCTTGGTGCTGGTCGTGCTGGTGCATTACTGTCCAAGTTTGCTATCGCTGCCGCCAATCCTAAGTACATCAATGTGGACTTCTTGGACGCCCAGCTTGCAGAACTTGAGCGCACTGGTGCTAATGAGAACAAAGATGGTATCACTGGTGCTGAGTTACGATTCTTAAAAGACCTGACGGAAGAACAGCGTCTGGATGCTGCCCAGTTCAACGCCCTAACCGGTACAGTGCGCGGGCGCAAAGGCTTTATGGGTAACCCAACCTTCCAGAAATTTGTTCAGACATGGATGTTCCCATTCAGTTATTCAGAGCAGTTCAACCGCCGTGTAACTGTGCTTGCTGCCTACCGTGGTGAGTATGAACGCCAGATTGCTGCTGGCAAAACCCCCGGTCAGGCTGACGATGCTGCACGTATAGCTGCTGACAAAGCCCTCGATGCTACACAAGGTGACTACTCACAGTACAACCGACCAGCGTTCTTCCGTGGCGGCCTGATGTCATTCGTCTATATGTACAAGCAGTATCCAATCATTATGTTACAGCTGCTCAAAAATATGGACCGCAACGGTAAGATTATCATGCTGGGTTCACTGATTTTACTGTCTGGTTTGCGTGGCCTGCCGGGTGCTGACGACTTACTGGATATTATTGACGGTTTAATGCAGCGCATGGGCTTGCAGTCCGGCTCAGTAGAGAAAGAATTTGCCCGATTAACTCGTGATGCCTTTGGCCCGGAACTTGGTGCGGCACTTAGCCCTGTCATGTTGCGTGGTTTACTGGATGCTACCACTGGATGGTCATTCTCAAATCGTTTGGGACTTGGCGATATTGTACCGGGCACTGCCTTGTTTAAACCATCTGCTTCTGCACAGGAAAAATTGCGTGAAGTAGAGAACTTGGCAGGTGCGCCAACCTCATTTATGATTGGTGCGTTTGACTGGGCAGCCGGAACTATACCTTCAGTGATTACAGGCAGACAACCATTCAGCAAGATACTTACAGACTTCCCTGCTAGGGCTATTAAGAACGCCACTGAAGCTTGGAAGTACGCCAATACAGGTGCAATCCTAGATAGTAAAGGCTATGTGGTTTCTCAAGATGTAACTGCTTGGGAGGTTATCGGTAAGGCAGTGGGCTTCTACCCAAGTCGTGCTCAGGTGCAGATGGATTGGATGATGGCCGATGACCAAGAGCAACGCTATGGTCAGATGATTAGAAGTGAAGCTATACGTGAGGCTGTTGCAGCAAGAATCAATGGCGACCAAGACCGCCTTGCAAATGTCCAAGCTTATGTACGTGATTGGAATGAGGATGTTAAAGGTACACGCCTTGAGATTAAAAATTTCAGTGGTGGTGTGAACAGAGCGTATAAAGAAGCTACTAAACCACTGGCAGCTAGGGCACTCAAGTCATCTGCCAGAGCAGGTAGACAAGAGGCCGAAGAACTAGCCGCCTTGTACGGGTTCGAGATTTCTAACTAACTACCTTCATCTGACCTAAACTTAAATCGCCTACTGATTGCTCGGCATCATCCAAGATACCTTGTAGTCGTGGGTGGTTTAGGTTTATACCAACCACATAGCACTGTGGGATTTTAATACCAACATCTTTACCGAAGTATGCCTTCTGTGACTTAGGTGTAGCATTGATGTTCTCAGCATCAAACTCGTTGAGAAATCCTTTGTAGTCAATACCACGTTTAGCCAACCAACGTCTGAGTTTAGTTCGCTCAATCATTACCGTACCGCTGGTGAACTTGCCATCGAACGTCTTACGGTACAGGTCATAACGGACTGTAATCTCAGCAACGTATGGTCTACTGCTATCCTTCATTGGTTTCTGACCATCGGTGTGCATCACGGTAATAGCAGAGTCCATATGCTCGTTGATAAACTCGCCAAGTAAATCGAACGCATCAACACGGTTAGCCAGTGCGTTTTTCTTAATACCTACAAGTTCTTCTAGTGCCCACTCGGTTGCGTCTTCAATTTCATACTGGATTAAACCGAAGTCTTTAGCCAGTCGATTACCCAAGTCTGCAAGTACTACACCTACTTCCCAGAAGCGTTCGTTACCTGAGAATATTACCCCATACCTAGTTGGGAACTCAGCGATAGCGTGTTGTACCATAGCCTTAACCCTATCCTCGCCTAGTTCCATTACGTTCTTAATGAACTCCGGACCTGCCCATCCATAGTTGTGCATGAGGAACATATACAGCTGACGACCAACTGCCGTACCCTTACTCAATAGCGGATGCACTGGCATATGGAACTCAAGCAAACGTGCAAGCTGTGCATCTGACGCACTGCCACCAGCGTAGAGCATACTTTGTATGGATTTGTTTGTGGATAATGTAGCAGTAGTCTGGAACTCACGTGCTGCTTTTTCTTCGGCGGCTCTACCTAACCTGCCTTTATCCTTACCCTGTGTTACCCAGTACAACATATCACCCACTTCATCGGCATCCATCATCGTGGTTTCATCAATAGTCATGGGTAGATTGCCGTGAGTAGACAGCCTTGCAAACATACTATTCTGCGTGAACTTGCCACCGAAGTGTAGCTGGTCTGGATTACCCCATACCGACTGCATCATCAACTGACCCAGAGTTTTACCCGCACCAGTTTCACCGTAGATGGATAACGTCAGACCTTTAATGCCTGTCATCTTGAGCAGCGGTGTGGCAAAACTAAAGCCGAGCAAGAACTTGTGCGGTGTCATCTTGGCTGTTTCAAGTATCTTGGTAAACTTCACCCACTCATCACGTGAGCCAGCTGTACCATACATCTGGTCGCCAACTTTAGCTATGGATGATGCTAGGTTTACCGACTCCTGTGATACCGTACCATCTGGCAGGCGGCGTAATAATGTGTTGCCGATGATGAATTGACTGTAGCCATCCTTCCAGCCCATAGACGAATACAGGTTGGTAAGACCACGCCTCTGTTTTAATTCTTCCATGTATGAACGTAGTAGCATTTGAAAATTCTTTGTCTTAGATGCTGACTCAAGCACGATGCCTTGGTCTGCAATCGTAGTGCCAAACTCACTACTGTTATCGACCAGATGGGCCTGTCGTAAAACCAACTCAGTCCATCCAACGTGTGGTCTGTTCCACATATATCGTACAACTTCATACCCAAGACTCTCATCCTTGCCATACCCTACTGGATATATGTCGAACGAACATACTGGTATTTCATTGTCCTCAATCTTGATTACGATACCTGCCGTGGTACGCTTGAACGCTCTAGGCATTGGCACATCGGAAGCAATCGGGTCAAACTTTGCAGCCTCTGACTCAGCTTCAACGTAGGTCACACCGAGAATAGCAGGGCTGGTAATCTTGTCTTTGAATTTACAGCCTTTACACAGGCCAGAGTTGAGTTCAGCAAAGCGTTTGCAGGTTGTCGGTCCTGATACCTGTTCTTTCCAGTGAGCCATCTTGTCGATGGTATTCTGCTGGTCAAAGCCGGGGTGGTTCTTACTCCACTCAATGGCTATATACTCAGGGTTCTCACAGTACGCAGCGATACCTAACACACCATACCAAGTAGGTTCTTCTACTTTATCTTGGTTGTCCACAGCCCATTGCACTTGAGCGCAAGCACTATAGATTTTGTCTGGTCTGGATGGATTGAACTCCACCTTAACTGCTAAAGCATCCAACAACGTACTGCTGGATGCTGACCTCTGGCTCACCGGTTGAGCCTTTGGAATTGCTCTATGTTGTTCGAGTATGGAACGTAAGTAGATAAGCGGTACATTTGGTGCATCTACCAGTAACTTAACTGTGTTGCCGTTCTTGTTGTTCGTAGTGCCGACTGGTCGTAGTATTCGTGCCGCATCACCAGTAACAGCAGGGTCAATCATAAAGCCACTGTTTAAGGCCAAGGCCTTCATCGCTTCTGCCAATGGCTTCCACGTGTCGTAGTCCAGTGCTTCTTCTAGTATCCAATATACGTGCAGACCACCGCCTGAGAATACAATCATAGGCTTCGGCATACCGAAGTCAGCTACGAATTTACCCAGTGCGACAAGGCCTTCCTTATATGATGGATATGGTTTGTTCTCGCCACAATCTACATCCATTGCGATTACACGGATGCTACTAACAAATTCCTGCTTACGTTTTTTATCGTTATATGCAGCTATGGCGTAGTATGTTGTGTTTCCCCTAGCGTCAAGTGCTAAGGCCACCTTTGCGAGTTCATCCACTGAGTTGAAAAAACCATGCCTTGGTGCAGGATGGTCTTTGGTAAAGCTGGCTATACAGTATAGCCCCTCAGATGGGAGTACCCGCCGAAAGAAATCCAGCGTGTTCATATTATCCCCGTATCATTATGAGGGGCCGAAGCCCCCCACTCCATCAGTTAAACCGCTTTAGCACTTCGTCTAATTTGGCTCGTCTAGTTTCCGCATCCAGAATAATAACATCTGGAGTAGGCCACTTATCTTCTACCATGATAGCTAAAAGATTTTTTAAGACAAGCCTAATTTTATCGAGATACTTATCCTCAGGAACCCTGCCCTGTACCCATCGGAAGTAAGTCATCCTCGTGACGCCAAGCAGTTCGGACATATCCTGTCTGCGAAGCATCATGTGTTTACGAAGTGCCTCGACTTTAGCGAAGTCGATTGGATTAGGCATCATCAGCACCTACTGAACCTACCAGTGCAGCGATTTCATCAGCCAGTGAAGTAGCAGATGGTACATCAGCTGGTGCTGCTTCTACTTCTTTCTCTACTGGTGCTGCCTGTGCAGCTGGGGCAGCAGCTGCTTTCTTACCGAAACCTTTAGCCGCTGGTGCTGGCTCTG
>Ga0172367_10001007_pt1 | contig 42417 bp, 39 predicted proteins | sample Lak10m_FD_114542 | JGI IMG/M metagenome (GOLD analysis project Ga0172367, IMG submission 114542) | Freshwater microbial communities from Kabuno Bay, South-Kivu, Congo - kab_022012_10m | ecosystem: Environmental > Aquatic > Freshwater > Lake | place: Democratic Republic of the Congo: South-Kivu... | reverse complement strand
GACTATCTCTTATTCTAATTCTTTTATTTCATACTAAATAATCTTTTAAATCTGGTTTTATACTTCATTTTCAATTAATATATCAATTATCTATCAGCTTATTTTTTACTTCTTTTTCAGATGAAGAATTGGGTAAGTCAATAATATCTCTGTCTGTTACATTATGCTGTGCCTTCGATTTTAATCACAAAATATTTGATAATAGTTTTCAATTTTTTTGTCAGTCCTCTTCCTGATTTTTATCCATATTTGTGAGATCTTGTCCTAACCCAGATTCTATTTTATTTGTCATGTCTAAATCAGACACGTTTCCATCTAATCATTTATCTGGTGAAAATTTCTTTATATAAAAAACAACAAAATATGTCGCTACTAATAACAAAATTATAGCAGCTATCCAATAATAAAGTTTTTTAGAGAATTTCATTTTTTTTTGTTTATAATAAATAAACCTTTATAATATTATAAAGATTTTCTCGGAATCTGTCAAATATTAAGCCCATATCTTTACATGTTTTTTTCATTGAAATGCTCTTTGAAATACCTATCCTAAAAAACACATATTTAGACTACAATTGATTATGGGAACTAAAAATATCTTCTTGTTCACATGAGAAGAAAAATACTTACTAGATATTGAACTTAATAGACGAAAAGATTGATTTATTTCCAAGTTTTGAATCAATTCTTTTTTCCATTTTAATAATCAGAATTTTTCTTCAGATGAATTGACTCGTGTACTATATTCTGGCTGATTATTCACTTCCAAAACTATGATAATTGTTAGATGATTGCCACTAGATACAAATGAATGAAACAAAATAACAGCAGAGGAATCTCAGTTTTTTATAGATTATTTTAAAAAAAATTGATGAAAGATATCTGATGATACTATACTTATTTTTGTAAGTTATAAACCAGATGGAAGATCGGCATTTCTAAAATTTTTGAACGAAACTATACCACCAGCGAATATAAAAATATTTAATAAACTAAAATGAATACAGCTAAAGTCATTTATTAGACAACAACTATGAAAAATCCAGATTCACGAATTAGATATAGAATACATGCTTATCAAAATATGAGATGATCTATATCGTATAGTTTATGAATGCGAAAAACTCATTACACGATGCCAGATTAAAAACATTCCAATAATAGACCATGAAATAATAGACCATATCTGTTTTGGTATGGTAGAAAGCAATACTTTCGCATTTTTTGATAATCTATTCACAGATAAATCCAAAACTCTTTTATTGTTAGATCAGATAAGAGATGATGGTGTAAATCGAAATCAATTTGCTGGAACTCTTTATCGATGACTCAGAATTTATATATTCTTATTAGATTTATATAATCAGTGAATTACAGATTCTAAACAGATTATTAGTATTACTAAACTGCACCCATTTGTTGTTTCCAAAAACTTAAAAAATATAAATCAAATCCAAGAAAACCAATTACAGATAAAAAACTTCTATACAAAACTGATAGAATTGGATGCGAGTATCAAATCATGAAAATTTCCTGACACATATTTTCGACTATGAATAAAGAAGATTATTTTAAGCTAAATTATTATTTAAATGAAAAAATATTTTAAATTAAGCATAGTTATTGCATTTATTGTTTGATGCTTCATTACATCAGATACTTTTGCTATGTTTCAAGATAGTTTATATTGTGAACTTACAAGTAAATCGGTGAGAATATATACTCAAAAAAACAAGGATACATTAAAGTGTAATGAATACATAGAATCTTTGGAGTATCTTATTAAAAAAGAATTTCAAGATATGCAAAGGGTAGATATATATATAAGCAAGAAACAAGATGTTTTATATTGGCAAGGGGTGAGAGAATCGCAGATAAAAAAAATAAATGATTTACAAAAAATTAGATTATGAGTAATAGACAGTATGAACGTATTCGAATTAAATTTCATAAAAAAGACTCAAGAATATATACAAAAAAAATTATCTCCATATCAAAAATCATTAGAAATCAAAATAGCTCCCTTATGAAAACTTTGAACATGATATCAATTTAGTCCTTATATACAGCGTCAGATATATCTTATCACATCACAACTTCAAAATCTTAAAGATATGTACACTGCCACTTGAACAGATGGCTTCCTCAAATGAATACAAAATTATCTTTATTTCAAAAAATTACTTGAATGAAAATCTGAATAATAACCTCATGAAACGATAATCTTAGCTTATTTAAATTTCTAAATAGATATGATCATGAATATCTAGTATATTACGATAATTTGTATTGGCCATATTGAGACAAAGATTTTCCCTTCATACAAAATAGAGTAGTAGATATTATCAAATTTCTAAAAAAATCCTGAGCAGAAAAAATCATTCTCCCTCCATCATTGGAACTATATTTTCTTCAAAATCCTAAATTACTATGAACGCATCAATCGCTAATTTTACCTTTATTTCAAACATATCTCCATACCTATTGTTTTCAATATTCTTTAATCGGTAAAATATGAATATTCTGAGATTTCTCAGACCTACAAGTCATACAAGACCTACTTAAACAAGAAGAAAAAAATTATTCACTCACAGACAATCAGAAAAATATCAAAAAATTTCAATCACCATTCGCTTATCGATCAAAGGAAGTAACTATGCGAAAATATTATCTTACATCATTATCATATTCAGATTTTATGGTAAACAAAGTTATTAAATTTGATATGAAATATTTCAAAGATGCAATGGTTGATACAGTAATTCCTTTAAACTATTGATATTTTAATTATCAAAATACACTTTCCAAATTTTTTAACTTCAAAAAAATTAGATTTCATAAATTAGAAAAACTAGAAACATCATTCATTAAATTAAATTTAAAATTTCAATCAGGCACATATTCAATTACTATCTATCATACTTGACCAATAGACTTTTTCACAAGACAAAAAAAACTACTACGACTTCTAGCTAGAGGAAAGAGTATAGAAATTAAATACAAAAAAATAGAGTAGACTATTTTTCTTGTCCTCCTTTGGAAAAGGAGGTAAACTACGAAGTGTGAGAGAAATTAATTTTCATAAATCCTTAGTCTTTTGGACAGCTTCTTTATAAAAGGAGCACAATTAGCATCTAGTCCTCAAAAGCACCAGTAGGGCATATTTCCTTTAGCTCTTTTTTTTGTTCTTCAGTGAGATTTTCTTTTACTCTTTTATCTCCATTATCTCAAGTCGTTACATAGTCCGTAGTGCTACATATTCAACATTGTATACATTTTTCTTTTATAAATTTCATATTTATATTAATAATAATAAAATCCGACTCAGAATATTTTTTTAGTTTTTATATTCAAGCAAAATAGTCCTTGAAAAATTTATAAAAAAATAACCCAGACAAAAATCTGGATTATTTTATGTTTTTAAAAGCAATATTATGGAAGTTCGCTCATGTATTTTTTGAGTGGTTCCAAAGCAATTATTGACCAGTTTTCAACTTTTATTTGGGGGTCATTACACATTGCCTCAAACTCTTCCAGTGTTTTCATTTGTGAAGCTGCGATTTCTGCATCTTTGGGAAAAACTATTTCTGATGATGTTTCTATCAGATAGAGCATTCCAATATGAACCCTCCCAACTGCATTGCTATCATCATTGATATAGCCCAAAAGCTTTGATTTCCCTGGCACAAATTCAATTTCTTCAGAGATTTCTCTGATAAGACTACTTCGTATAGGGTCGGTTTTATCATCGTATTGTTCGATGTGGCCACCTACTCCTATCGAGAAATTTCCCTGTAATCGTTTTTCAGGATATTGTTTATCCTGTTTTGATTTTTGATACACAAAAATTTTTTTTGTCCTAGGATTCAAAATGATCGCATAACCAATGGGTTGTTTATGTTTTTCATCTTCTTCAGCAAGTATCCTTTCCATATAGCTAAAACTTGCTTTTATTCGATTTTCATAATCAACTTCGTTTGCTAAGCGAAAACCTTGAAAATAGTCGTCTCCAAAAAGATTATCTTTTGGAACGACCATAATAAGTCTATTTTTCATAAATATCAAATTAATTTTTTTATTCTTTGTAAATACAATATACCAATATAATAGATAATATCAATATTAAATTTTCAATACAAAACCTCTTGCTAATTTTTTCTGAATTTATAAAATACCAAACAGTTTATAATTTATATTTGATAGTTTATAATTACAATTACTTTGCAATAACTGTGTAATTACTTGTAATAACATTCAACATTCAGCATTTTGCATTCTTAATTCTGCATTCATTATGAGTTATGACCCAAAACTATTAGCACTTCTTGATATTGTAATCGATAACTACATCAACAAATGAGAGCCTGTAGGCTCCAAATTTTTGCATACATTGGAAGATATAGAATATGCTCCATCTACACTTAGAAAATACCTAAACATCCTAGAAAAATCCTGAATGGTATATCAACCATATAATAGTTCTGGTAGAGTACCTACGATTGAAGGGTTAAAAATTTATATAGAAAACTATATTGTTCAACAAGAAAATCAAAAAGAAAAAGAGGTTCTCGATGCCAGGAAATGAATAAAATATCTTGTAGAAAATATCTGAAGCTTGGCTGACGGGGTAGTAGTTTGATTTTTGCAAAATGATGAATATTATTATCTAGGTATAAATAATTTGCTTCGTGACGATATGTTGGATGAATATCACGCTACAAAAAATATTATCAAGTTTATAGAAGACAAAAGAGTAGTCAAATTTCTAGATAAAAAGATGATCAAGAGATGATATATATATTACACTTTTATAGAGGATCATGAGATAATGATATCTGCTATTTATACCAAAATATTGATAAATGATTATGACTGTATTATAAGTATTGTCTGACCTACAAGAGTAGATTATAAAAAAAATGTTTCTATCTTACGTAAAATCATGCAAAGTATATGTGAAAAATAAAATTTTTAATCAGTTAATTTGTTAATTCTCAATCTAATGGGTGAAACTAATAATGAAAACATAGAAAAAAAACCTGATCTTTGATCCAATAATCCTGAAAACAAGGATAATCTCAAAGAATCTTTTTCAAAACTCAAAAATGAATTGAATAAATTAAAAAATCAGGTAAGAGAATGACAAGAGAACAAAAAGGAAATTCAAAATATTGATAAGTTAGATAAGGAAATTCAAAATATTGATAAAAAAATAGATACAGAAAAAGATATAGAGAAATCAACTTGATGAGATGGGAATATTAGCAATATTAAAGAACTAAAAATAGCTAAACAAATAAACGATTGGTTAAAAAGTAATCCTTGAGAAGCTAATCAATGAAGAGCTGATTCAGCATTAAAATTACTAGAAGATATTCACGGACAACTAGATAAAAATCGGATAGCCAGATGAGCTCAGTGGATTATGCAGAAATTTACAAAAGATTTATAATATTTTATATTTTTATTAAGATTATGTGAGAAATAGTGCAGAGTGCATGAGGTATTGTTTATTATTTAGATTTAGATAGAGAACCCAAATATCTAATTATCAAAAGACATGCTCTTTCTGGTAAGATTGAACGAGTTGCTCCCAAATGAAAACTCCAACAATGAGAAGATATGGAATCTACAGCTCTTAGAGAGGTAAGTGAAGAAACATGAATCCCTATAAATAAAATGAGGATGAAACAAAGGATTTGAACGACGTCTCTCAGAAGCACTGAAACAAAAAAATGACAACTTGATAAAGACGTTACTTATTTCCTTATAGAATATTCTGGTAATCCTGATGACGTAAATATAATACAACAAGAATGATATATATGAAATCATAAACGAGCAACCATAGCAGAAATACTTTCATTGGTCTATTATGAAGACATTAGAGAACTATTTAGAAAAACATATATTATTATAAAGGAACAAAAGAAAAAATCTGATATAAAAAAAGAATTTATGAATAAATTAGATTAATAGCTTTTTTGTTGAAATTATAAGTCGTTTCATTAAAGTTAATATAGAAGAGATCTTTAAATTGATTTTATTTCATAAAAATACATCTATGCCCAATAAGCCGACGGTTTCGCACAAGTTTTATAACGTTCCAGAAACTGAACAAAAAGTTATACAGGATATTGTAGAAAAAAATATTGATTGAAAAATAGATTCTTATTTACAAAAAATTTATGCGAATAAGCACAATGCAGAAGTTAGGATAGAATACAAGATTTCTCAAAACAAAAAGAAGAAGTATGAGGCAAATTTTAATTTCTTTTATGATGGGAAATTATTTCCATATAGTAATTCAGTTGGTTTTAAATATGTAGAAGATTTAGTAAATCACGCTTTTAAGCATTTTAAAGAACAATTATCAAAACAAGAATAATACCCGATTTATCCTATAAAAATATTTAATGGCAAAAAAAATAAATTATATTACTAGAGAGTGATATGAAAACCTGGTTCAAGAATTGGATGATCTTAAAAAAAATAAACTACCAATAGTTTTAGAGAGATTGTGAGAAGCAAAGGCTATGTGAGATCTTTCAGAAAACTTTGAATATAAATCTGCTATGGAAGATAAGGATTTTATAAATTCTAGAATTCTAGAAATAGAGGAGCTTATAGACAATGTAGAGATCATAGAATCAGAGGTAAAAAAATGAGAGAAGGTCGTAGATTTTTGATCTAAAGTAACAGTAGAAATAGAATGAGATAAACCTTATTCAGTTACAATCGTTGGTACTTGAGAAGTTTCAATAGATTGAGAATTTAAGATTTCTTTTGATTCTCCTCTTTGAGCTGCTATTAAATGAAAAAAGAAATGAGATTCAGTGAAAATGAGACTAAATACTGGTAGAAAAAATGTAAAAATATTAGATATAAAATAGCTATAATGTTTTTAGTGAATGGTAAACGACATAACTGTTTGCCATTTTTTTTATAAATTTAGTTACCTTCTATTATTTTCCGATTATTAAACATATCTAATTTTAACTTACATTCATTTTTTTCTTTAATTTTATTTCTTCAAATAATATTTACAGACAATATATTTCAATCTTTTCATAAAATTTTGGTATCTTCTATATTTATAATATTTTTACAGTTCATCAAAATTGTATCCTTATAATTATTAAATATATAATTGGAGTCTATAACTTCTATGATTGAAGATAAATTTAGTAATACAGAATCATCTTTTGTTTGTATATAATATCACAAAAATGTGTCATTAAAAAATTCTCGTCTATTGTCATTTATTTTATAATAAAATAACCCATTATAAGAATTGAAATATTCATTTTCGTGCAGATCAAAATCATCAATCAATTTTTGACAATCGCGAGATGAAGAAATTTTACTACATCAAAAAACTGATATTTTTACTAGTGGATTATTTTTATAATAAATGATAATCTCATTTCATACTTTTAGTGGTAATATTCAATGCATTTCTTTCGTTTTTATAAGCAATAATTCATCAAGAAAAAAGTATGTATATTTGTTATCTATTATAACATTATTATCTAAATCTTTTAATACTTTTATTAAAAAAAACTGATTATTGGATACAGTTTTTATTTCTCACTGCAATAAAATATTTTTACCTAGGAAATAATCTATCCCTTCTGGATATTCTTTCAATAAAATTCTATAAGTTGTTGTTTTTAAATAATATTCATTATATCAAGCCTTTTTAAACTTTTCAATTATTCACTCTATATTTGTATAATTATTTCATGAATAATTACTTGTAAACAAATTAATCTTATTAAAATATTTATTAGACAAAAACAAAACAGCAACTAAAATTAATATCAAACAAATAAATACAATCCTTTTACTAGTTTTATTTGTTTTTTTAATTAGCATTGGCTAATAATATTTAGTAATAAATTTGTTATTTTAGATGATAAACTTTTGATATCTCAAATTCAATAGAATGTCTATTCTCAAACAAAAGGTTTTTTACTAAGTTTTATTTGATTTTTTTACAAAGTTTATTATAAGCTTAAGATAGCTATGGATAAATTATTTTTTTGTATACAAATACTACTTATGAAAAGCAAAAAAACAACCTCAAAAACTATCATTACTAGACTAGCTAATAATTCAATCATATTTGTTATATCTATATTTTTGGCATTTATATTATTTTATATCAGCAAAGATACAAATATATTTCAAGCAAGTATTTTATGAATAAATGATATCGAAAAAATTCAAGAAAACAATTGGGATATAGCATACAAAAATACAGATTGATTATTAGATATTTTTCTGTCAGATAAATTATTGCTTAAAGATTATTCTTCTCTTAGTATTACTATAGTATACGACTATCAATCTGTATTTATTAATACTGATAACATAAGCTTCCAAAAAAAATATAAAATTAATTTTAATCAGTCTTGATCTATTACTATTTCTTTTGATGATCTAAAAAATATAAATTCTAAAGAAAGTTTTTTTATCATACCATTTAGCTGATCTGTAAAAGATATTTTAATCAGTGAAGCTATAGTTAAAAAATGAAACATTCAAGACAGTTTAGCAGTGGGTAATCTAAGTATATATACAGAACATTAGGAGTATTTTTATAATTAAACTTAACAGATGGACAGAATTGTATCAAGGTATATTAAATTTATATTTACAATATTTTTGATCTTTGGTCTGGGATATTATACATTAGCAACCACTCCAAATGCCTTTGTTGTAGAAGTACAACCGAGTTCTTTTGAGATTAATCAACCAGTAGATCTTATAGTAAAGGCAGTAAATAATTGAGAAATCATCAAAGAATACAACTGAGATGTCTTTATAGAAATAGATTGAGATATTGATCCACAAAAAGATTATGTTGTCCCTAGTGAATGACTTTATACATTTGTTCCACAAGATCAGTGAATAAAAATATTTTCTAAATGAATTCAGATAAAAAAAGCATGAACATTCCAATTAAAAATATCAGATATTACGGACGATACAATTAAATGAGAAGCGACTGTTATAGTTGGGAATCCATGATGATCTGATATCAAAGATATACAGATAACATCTCCCATAGCTTGAGCGACAGAAAAAAATGATATTATCAACGTTTTTTGAGTAAGTGCTGAGTTACCAAATGCCCCTATTCAATATTATATTAATGATGTTCTCTCTCAGCAATGACTGACTGACTGAGTAGGTAATTTTAGTGTTTATTTGACATGAATAAAAGATGGTCAAAATATTTTGAGAGTGAAAATTGTTGATTCCAACAATACTGTTTTATGAGAATCAGATCAAATCAATTTCAACTATCAACCTGTTACTGACGATACTTTCAAATGAATAGAGATTGTACCATTACTAAATATAAAGCAATGAGATCAAGTAACTTTCAATGTAAATACAAAAGATTCTATATCTTCTGTGCAACTAAAATTAAGTAATGGTAAGATATATCCAATGGATAGGTTAGCAGCATGACAATTTTCCAAAAAAGTTAGCATCGAAACTGAATGAATCATATCTGTTTCTTTAGAAATTATAGACGAAGGTAATCCCAAACAATACAATGATATTCAGTCATTAAATATATGACAATGAACAAGTATAAAAAATATTAAATTTTTTACAGATTTAATAGATCAAAATACGCTTACAGTAAAACGAGATGTTATATGAATATCTCCTGTTAAATTTAAAGTCGAGTATTGAACATGAAAAGATTCTCTTAGTCAATCTGTCAATGTAGATACCAACGAATTATTTATAGAGAATATAGATCATAATATTTTTTATTATTTCAGAATAACTCCATTAAATGCTGATCTTAGTCCTATGTGAGCAACCTCAAGTATAGTTAGTTTTGATTGATCTTGACCTACTTGTACTGTAGAAAATATACTTATATTAGACGAAAAAATATGAGATAAGCACTATTTGGTGCGATCTTGAGTAGAAAATGTAGATAAATATATAATTTATAGATCAGATTTTGAAACTTCAGATATTGTTCAAATGAAAAAGGTTTGAGAAACTACATGAACAAGATTTGAATATCCATTTAATAAATTTTCTAAAAAAGATGAATATGCTTTTTATGTTGTACAGGCACTTTGCAAAGATTGAACAGAGATAAAAATAGATAATATAAAAAAAGTTCAAGTTTGACCAGTAGAAAACATATTATTAGTAATTATATTTAGTATTTTTGCTTACAGTATATATAGACTTTATCAATATTGAAAATAAAATTTTAAATGCTATACGGTCAGTTCCAATGAAAGATTTTCCAAAAAAATATAATTATCATATTGTAGAAAAAGAAATACAAGAAAAAAACAAAAAGAAGAAAAGTTATAGCAATAAAAATATTTTTCAACTATCTTCTGCTCCTATACCCATTTCAGATAGACTTCATCTTGGTAACATATGATCTATGGTATACCATGATATTTTATCAGAATATTTAAATATATTATGAAATAATGCTTACTGGAATATATGATTTTACACATCTCCTTTGTTCAAAAATAAAATTTCAATAACCTTAGAAAAAATTAACCATAAAATATTATTTAATAAACAAAAGTATAATATAAAACAAATCTTTCAATCTTGAGTATCATCTGACAAGAAGTTTATTTCAAGTATAAATGAAGATTATGTAAATATGGTACGTAAGATATTCATAAATTTTTATAAAAAATGACTAATATATGAAGATAAAAAAATAGTTTATCGAAGTAATGAATATCAATCTGTGATATGAAACGATAACGTTGAATTTCAAACTATACATGGTAAAAAATACAATATTAGATATTTTATAGAAACAAAGAATGATTCTATAGTTATTTCTACAACAAATCCAGAAACCGTATTTTCCGATGTTGCTTTTTTGGTTCATCCAAATGATAAAAGGTACAAAAAGTTTGTGTGAAGTAATGTTCTTATCCCTATTATCAATAAGCCTATACCTATATTAACAGATGAAACTGTAGATACTATGTTAAATAATGGTATAGTGAGAGTAAATCCTAATCATGATTTTATATGACTTGAATTAGCTCAAAAACATAAGTTGCCAATAGATATATGAGCTATAGATGATAAATGATGCTTTACACAATTGGCGGGCACATTTGCTGAAAAAAAAGTTGAGGATTTTTTTGATAATATCATACAATATTTAGACGACATATCAAATTTAGATCAAGTTTTTGATTTTGATTACAAAATTCCTATTTTCAAAAAAACATGAGAGAAGTTGCAAATGTTGTTAAAAAAACAACGATTTGTCAAAATACCACCAGAAAATAAAGAACTAATTGTACAAGCAATTAATAACGAAGAAATAAAAATTATACCAACAGATCATATACAAAGTATAATAGATTGAATAAATAATATGGATAACCGATCTATTTCCAGACAATACAGTTTTTGACAATTATTACCAGTTTGGGAAAATACAAGATGACGCGTCTATATTTTTGATGAAGAAGATATTTTAGATAAGTTGATAAAGAGTAGAAAGTCGAGGAAAATAATGCTAACTCTTATTATATTCAATCTTATATTAGATTGATATTTAAATGCCGATTTTGCAATAGATGAATTGATTGATGTGCTTTTTTCAAATACATTCCAATCAGAAACTAAAGTTATAGATTATTACATGGATAAGTTACAAATCCAATTATATTGAAACAAAAATGCAAAAAAATATTTCAGTGAATTCAAAGAATTAAAAAAAGTTACAGAAATTATAGATATGGCTAGAAAAAGTAGTTTTGAAAAGATTCAATTACTTTTAGATATCCTAAAAAAATCATATCTTATAGACAATCAATGAGAAGATTACAAATTTAATATTAGTGAAATGTTTGAAGATAGATACAAAATATGATTACAAAATTCTGTTTTTAGTCCATCTTTTATATGTTCTTTACAAAGTATTTTTACTTCTTGAATTTATAAGCAGTCTCCCCAAAAAATTACAAAATGAATATTATCTAGTTGATCAGATAATGTAGATTGGATAATTAAGACACTTATAATGAATTGATATTTTCCATCAGATTTGCTTTTTAATCGTATTTTTATTCATCAATTATTGTTGAACGATAAATGAAACAAAATTTCCAAAATAGATAACATTTTGTTTGATACAAAAGATATATTTAGTAAATATGGTAAAGATTCTATTAGATTGTCTTTTGTCGTAAATTGACAAGAAAATGATTTCCCATATAGCATAGAATATCTACAATTATCAGAAAGGTTTTTAGATAAACTTTGGAATGCTTCTAGATTTATTTTTAATAATTTTTTTAGCTCAAGAAGAAAATTAAATATTATTAATCTCAAAAAAGAAATAGAAAGAAACGCTGACAAATTACATGAAACAGACATACGGATTATATATACTTTCAAAGATATACTAGATGAATTAAATACTAGTATATCACAATGAAAGATCATTGATTTGGGTAGAAAAATAATGAATATAGTAAGAAAATATTTTTGTGATCGATATGTTGAAATTATAAAAGAAAATAAAACTGAATATACCCCTAGTGTTGTATTGTATCATCTCATTCTAATTTTAAAAATACTTTATCCATATGCTCCATATATTACACAAAAAATAATTGATAATTTTTGATGAAATATAAAAGAAATAGAAATGAATATGCTATTCTTAAACACAGATAAGATTCACAAAAATTATAAGATACATTTGCTTTTTGAAATAATGGACAAGATAACAGATATAAGAGAAAATAATTGTCTCAAACAACACGAACCAATAGATATATTTTTACAAGCAAATACTGATTTTATAGAACTTATAGAGGATTATGAATCTCGATTCAAAAAACTTTTGAGAATCAACAAAATAGAATATCTTAGACCCCATCAAATTATACCAGATTGATATATATTAGATACGGTTATCAACATTACATTATGAGTAAAGACAAAAAAGTTTTGTTCTGAAAAAGATATTTTAAATAATCTAAAATCTGAATTAGAAGAAAAATGACACCATCTACAAAATCTTAGAAGTATATTATCTTGATTTTCTGCCACAACAAATAAAGAAGATAAAGATAAAAAAGAAAAAGAAATGAAAAAGCTCAAAAAAGAAATTTTAGAATTAGAATATAAGATTAATAAAATTAAGGCAAACAAATAATTTATAGAAAAACAGCGCATTATGCGCTGTTTTATATTTTGTTTTTGTAATTTATCTTACTATTGTGCTGCAAGCATTTTATCTATTTCTTCAACAAATTTTTCAACAGGATAAGCTCAAGCTACTAATACATATTGTCAATTGATAGAGTTAACTATTACATTCCCAGGTGTTCAACTTACACCAAATCCTTGTCCTTCTTGCAATTGAGCATCAACTTTTGCCTTAAATTTACCACTATCTAAACATTCATTAAATTTAGCTGTTTTCAATCATATATCTTTAGCAAGTTGTTTAATAGTATCAGTATTTACATCAGCAAGAGAAAAAGCTTTTGTCAGATATTCATAATATTTTTCTGATCATCACAATTCTCCAGCACACTCTGCTCATTCAGAAGCCATTGGAGCTGTAGGATGTAAATTCACAAGAGGGAACTGTCTAAAAATAGAATTTACTTTACCTTGATATTTTTCTATTATTTGATCTATTGTTCATTGTTGAGATTGTCTTTTACAGAAAGGACAAACAACTTCAGAATATTCAAGTATTGTTATTTGAGCATTTTCATCTCAGTGTATGTATCAATCTTTCTTTATAGTATTCAATTTATCTATCATAGCTTGATCTGGTCATTGATTAGGTGTGGGTTCATCAACTTCGGGTTTGTTTTGTTCAGGGTTATTTCATTTAATAGATCCAAGAAATTGTGAAATAGAATCTTTTTGTTGTTTCTTGTAAGTATCTGAACTATATAGTTCTTGTACCATACTAAAATTTTCTGGTCATCAAGCTTTCATTTCTTCCAATGATCGAGCGGGATCTTTTCTTACTATTACAAACAATGTTAATAAAATATTTATAAGCAACAATACTACCAACCGAATGTGTGGTAATTCAAATTTTTTAAATGCTTTCATGTTTTTAAAATTAACTTAGATAAAATATATTTAGGATTATTGAGTTACTGTTTGAGCTTCCAATGGTAATTCTTGTGCTGTCTCTATTTCTTGTCATTGAGGATCAGTCGCAAAAGAACTTAGGACTTGCATAATTGCAGATTTCTGTTGATCTTTATAGTTATCCATTTGATATAGTTTTTTAACTAATTCCAAATTTTCTTTACCTCATACTTTTAAGGCTTCTATATTTCGTGCAGAACTTGCATTTAAAGAATTCCATACTCAAACTGCTAGATTTAATAGAAGTAAAACAATAACTAATATTCCAAAAAGTTTTTGCCCTTTATGATTGCAACAACTTACTTCTTCATGTTTTTTTGTTTCTACTATCACAGGAGTAGTTCTTTTTACAACTTTTTTAACAACCATTTAAATAAATTTAATATATAAAAATTTCGATAAAACGATTGATATACTAATTAAAGATTTGATACTTCAAAGCAAGTCTATAATTTAATTAGATTTGACAAAAATATAAATTGATATATTAGTAATTGTCCTAAGAATAGGAAATTTGATTTATTAAAATATTTGTTATTTACAGACTTATTTACAATAAGATTTAAATCAAATACAAAACTATTATTTGAATTTATCTAAGATATCTTAGAAAATTTTTTCCAAATCTTGTAATTTTATCTTGCTAAAATGTTCAAATACTATTTCTGCCATACCAAATTCTTCTTTGGTATGTTCCTTTCCAAATTTTCCAGCAGATTTCATTCCAGCAGATTTAGCGGCTTTTATGCCATTTAGAGCATCTTCTATTACTATACAATCCTTCGCCTCAATGCCCAATAACTCAGCAGCTTTAAGGAAAATATCTGGATTTGGTTTGCTTTTTGTGACATCTTCACAAGTTACAAAGGAATCTAAATGCTCATAAACTCAAATCGATTTAAGGACAATTATTGCTCTTTTTTTGCTACTAGATGTAGCTACTGCTATCTTGATTCATTTATCCTTTGCTTCTTGAATCAATTTTTGGACAAAAGAATCTGGTTTTAAATCTTCTTTCATAAGCTCCAACTGGAACGCCAATGCTTTTTCACGAAATTCTTCTAGTAAGATGTCTTCTTTTATATTATACTCTTCTTTTCGCATTTTAAATTGATCCATTAGCGATCTTCATAAATATTTCTTCTTATCAGATTGTTGTATATCTATTCCATATTCCTCAAAAACTTTGACAAATGATTTTCGTATACTTCAGGTAGAATTTACCAATACTCAGTCCATATCAAAGATAATAGCTTTTAACATGATCAATAAATTAGATAAAATTTTTCAATCGCCTCGTAGTGATGTAAAGATAGAAGTAGAGTATTAAACAGATATATGCTAATTTTTGTTAGAAATTCATTTCGTCAAATATCCAGTCACTATTCAATATGATATGAAGAATAGATAGTTGACCATGCTATCTTCAAATACATGTAAAAATAATCACATCAAAAGCAGACACAACCATCAAATATTTAAGTATTTCCATATCAAGTAAAAAATCATGTTTTTCTCGTCTTTATTATTTATCCAAGATGCTTTAATCCTGTTCTCTATTCATATCACAGCATACCATATCCAGGCTCGTAATATAAATCCTATTGTACCGATATCTATCATTACTTGGATAAAATAATTTTCTGGTAAGATTGTTCCATTATGATGAATTGCTGGTCATGCAGTTCCCAATCACATTCACATTGGTTTTTGAATTACTCGATTGAGACTACCAAATTTTGCAGTAACATGATTTAATGTAGAGCTATCTTTCAATATACTAAGAGCGACTATTCATAGTATTCATATCAATAATAGTATTCATGTTTTTATTTTATTTTTTCTTATTCGATTTATATTTATCAAAACAAATACAAGAGCTCATCATAAAATAGCAGTTCTAGAAAGAGTTAATAATATGGCCAATATCCACAAAAAAACAAAAATCAGACTTCAAATTTCTTTATCCCTCCATTTTAATAATTCTTTCCATTTTTTAAATTTTACTTTAAATAGCAACAATATAATGGGCAAAAACGCTACTAGAAAATATCCATAATTATTCGGTCCAGAAAATAATCCCTGCCACCTAAGTGTTCATTCATATCATGTAAGATAATATATCGGAGGCTTCTTACCAAAAAAGAAATCATTTAATGGTCCATATCATATTTGCATAAAAAAATCAGGCCAAATTAATTTTGCTCATTGCCACACAAATCCAGCAATTACAATTCCCATTAGCCGATATCATACAATTTTCAAACTTTTCCCAATTCCAGATTCCAAATTTCGAATTTCTTTTTTCACAAATCCAATAAAACTTGCACTTAAAAAAATAAATATATAAAAGAATCCGTATTTTATTCATATCAACATATCAGACATAGATTTATGGGCAAATATAGATATTATAATTCACCATATAAGTATCACAAAAAAAGCAATCCAAGGATATTTTCGTTTTTTAAAATAAGCCGCCCAATCTTTGTAATATACAAAGAGGACTCAAATAAAAAATAGTATTCGAAATCAGTCTCTGATGAGAGAGGGGAGTTCTGGGTATTGTCCTCATAATATCCCATAACATAAAACGGTTACTATAATGTGATAAAACACAATAAGAATAAAAAATCCTTTGAGAAATTTTAACATAACTTATGTTAGAATAAAAATTATTGCAAATAAGTCAGAATAAGTTATTTATATATTGCTTTAAAAAATAAATACAAGTAAAATTATGAGCTATAAACTTTCTATAGTTATCCCTAGTAGATGAAATATAGATAATATTATAAATATTTTATGATGTCTCCAAAATCAGACTTTCCAAGATTTCAATATTTACCTTATAATAGACAAACCATTAGATGAACAATGATATGAAACTTTAAAATCAACACTTATAAATCAACTTAATCTTAACTTTCAAGATTTTTCTCAATGAGCATGAACTCGAGATAAAAAATATAATATAATTTGCAATCTAAATTCTGATTTTGGTTCGGAAAAGTGAGATGGGGCAAGTTATGTGAGAAATTATTGATTAGAACTTGCTAATGGTGATTTTATAAATTTTTTTGACGATGATATTATTTTTGATGATAATTATTTACAAGAAAGTATGGATTATCGGACGTCATTTAAAAATGAATTATGAAAAGATTTTGTACTTACCCCAACTTTGATGTATAGGAAAACAGGGCAAATTCAAAACCAATGATTTAAACGTTATATATTCCGACAATCACGTCCTCAAATAAATTTCCTAAAAAATAAAAAGACTGGTTTTATTCAACTGTATTCTTGAAATTCCTTATTGGCTCCATCATTACTATTTAAACAATTTAGGTTTGATACTGATATAAATTTTGTAGCAGAGGATTTGGATTTTACTTATACAATTCACAAAGCTTGATATCCTATCATAGTTCTAGCGGATCTAAAAATCTATCATATGGAAAGAGAAAAATCTTTACTTGATCAAGCTTGGGTGGGCAATCCTATTTCAGCTTATCAGAAATGAAGAAACAGAATTATATTTGTACGTAAACATGGTAATCCTTTACAAAAAATACTTTTCTTTGGCTTCTGATTGCGAGCCAATAACCTTCGATTGATTCTAAAAATTCTAAAATATTCTAAGTGAAAAGAAAAATGGAAGCTAATTTCCAGCTTCTTTAGATGAGTTTGGGATGGTCTATTTATATATTAGAACATAAATATTTGTCTATCAAATCTACTTTTTCTTGTCTTCAAATATTTTCATAAAATATTTTCGCATATTTTAGTGGTAGTACTGGTATTATAATGTCTCTCAATCAGATTTTTTTTATTTTATCAAACATATTAAGCTTTCTATCTCAGTAACAATTTATTTCCACTTCAAATCAATTTATATCACAGACTAATGATTTACCCTTAATTTTTTTACTAAAAAAATCCTGTAGTATATAGTTATTTAAATAATTTCTCAATATTCTGATCCCCTTATCATCGGTAGTTATATCAAGATCTCTTACTCCTACATTTACTCATTGAATAATCAAGTTAGCACTTCATTCAATTCTCCATAAAAAATCTTTTCACTTAATAGCCTCTAATATTACCTTTAGTGTATTATAAATTTCATCTATTGTCATATAAGATTGTTTATATATTAAAATCTCTCATAACTTCTTGCATCTTCAATATTTTTTTTTGATAGGGATATACTTTTACATCTACTCACAAAAATTTCGCAATCAAAAATAGATGTAGTCTTCCGGTAAATATCATTTCTGCTCATTTCAATATCCCCAAAAGTTTCCCAAAATTTTCTTCTCGATCTAAAAGTTCTATACTTCACTTCGTCATTCCAGTGGTTTGTTCCGCAATGGCGGGATTAGGTTTTGCAATCGAAATCCGAGTAGAACGAGTCCTGCAATGGCGGGATATTTTTCTGTTTTTATCAATGTTAGTCAATGTTAATCAAAGTTTATCACGAAGTATTTTAGCATACATCATATCATTATATTCATCATTCACTCACTTGCTAACTGGCACAAAATAAACATCATAACCTTTATTTACATATCATTTAATATCTTCAATCATTTCATCCATAAATTTTTCAGCATTTTTATTTAGGTTCACCACTATGTATTTACTATGTCATTTTGATTTACTATGTCATTCTGAGTGTAACGAAGAATATAATTTATTTATATCTTCCGCTTTATTTAATTTTGCTCAAGATGACGGTGATGACCAATCATAAGTAAAATATGCTGTATCCATAAAAAATTCTATATTTTCAAATCCATACTTTTTAATCCCACTTACACATTCATTATCTCTAGCATATATTTTTTCAGTTTTTTTCAAAAGAAAATTAAATAGCCATTTATTTATTTCTTTTTTGGGAATTTGTATTCATCACATCAGATATATTTTTGCTCCAGAAAAATAGCAGGGAAGTATACTTACTAGTCGATATCGATAAGAGTTTGGATTTTCTTCGGTTAATATTTCGCCTCATCATATTATAATACTATCTACTTCTCTATATTCTTTCCGTTCTTTTAATTTTCATTTTTTCAAATAATTTAATCCTGATCTTATTCACTTGGGGATTTCAGTTAAAAATATTATCTCACTCACATCTATAAACTTACTCAAAAATCATTTCAACCAATCTACATCATAAGCTGCTACATAAATTTCTTTTTTATGTTTCATCAAAAGTTTTATTGTTCCTAGAAGGATCAATTCATCTCACAGATTTCTATAAGATCGATTCCCAACAATCAGTATTTTTTTTCAATCTATTTTTAATACATCATTTACTTGCATAAATATTTTATCCATTTAAATTATATACAACTATATTTACTGTTTTTTATAAAATTTACAATAAAAATAAAAATCCCCTTGAAGCTTATCAACATAAGGAGATTATAAATGTTCTCGTACCGGTAGTCCACCGTAGTGGACATAGCCGGTATATTTTGTTTTTGTTGGATTAATTAAGAAGGAATTCAGTTCGTCTTTTTTCAATCTTGTCGTATATCTAGTTCATTTAAATATTTTGCATAACGATCTATATTTTTATTTAGAATAGGGGATATTGCTTTTAAATCTCCAAACCATCATCAATCTGATACTTCGACATCCGATCGATTATATTTTGAAGGATTATACCGAGGTTTTGTTTTATCTTTTTGGTCAGGATTTATATAAACCAAATCTCAAAATCAATTTAATTTAAAATCAATAAGATCAGTTATACTAGATTCTTTAAATGGATGATAGTCATCTGCAGTTGTTCAAGTTTTCCTTCATCTAAACAAACTTTTAATATAATTAGTTAGGTTAGCTACTTTCATCATTTCCATTGTGCTATCAAACTTTATAGTATTATTTTCATTGTCTGATAATCATATCAAAGATTTGTTGTTTACATCTATTTTTGTCCACTCTCAGTAGTTTTTAAGATAGATAAATCCACCAGCTTCTTTAAATTCTGGAATTTTTTGACTTCATCATGGTATACCTATATAAAGAAGATTTCAATATTTTATAAGTCTGTCCTTTGCTATTTTATCAATATTAAAATTTTCTACTTGTGTTTTTAGATCTAATTTATCATCTTTAATTGGGTCGAAAACTTCATTATCTATAGGTCATTCTACGCTTTCTGCTACAAGTATTCATTCATCTTCAAGCTTTTTCATTTCATCATTTGTTATAGCTTTTCAAGATCTTATAAGTGCGTCTCTATGCGTTTCTTTTCAGCTTGCCAATACAAGTTTTTTGTCTTTTGTATAATTTTCAAATATTGTTGTATTACTGGCATATATTTTAAAATAATCAAGAACAGTTTTGTTTTGATCTAGATTTTTATAATTTTCTGGTGTTATTCATATATTAGCAAGTCAATTTTTTATTTTTCATTCTTTATCATCTTTTCACATTTTTTCTAATTCTTTTCCTATAGCTTGATATGTAGCTAGAGAAGAATTTTTATAACTCATCAATAGTTCATCATAATTTTTTAATTTAAAATCTTTATCAACTTTGTTATCAAGATCTGATATTTTAGTATTTCATAATAACAAACTTGTCATTACTGGTATTTGTACATAAGTTTCCATTTCTTGAGTTTGTTGTATATCTGTTTTTTTTCAATCGGTTTTTAGCCAATCAAGACTAAGTCATCAAGTAGTTACTCCTTTTATCCATTCTGGAAGGCTTTTTCATGTTAATGCATTTGCTCAAAAAAAAGCTCATCAAATTATTGCTGCCTTTCACCAGAATCCCATTTCTCATTCTTTTTTCTTTTTAAATAACCATTTTCATCATTGCCATATAGCTGCTCAAATTCATACTAAAAATAATCCATTAGTCCATGAGTCTTTTTGTCAATTAGTCATTTTTGTATAATTCAGTGCTTTTCTAAGTAATCATTTAATTCATCATTGTTCAAAAGTTTGTTTTCGATCGCTAGCTTCATAAGTCGGTACTAATATTCAATTTGGGCATCAAGGGATGCTAGATAATTTATTATTAGATATTAACATTGGATCTATACTTGGATTTTGTGTAGTAACTTGTGGAGAAGGATTAACATTTTTTTCTATTAAATAATACAAAGAAGGATCTATTACGTTTAATTTTTGAATATCTTCTCGATGTTTTAGTTCAAATGGAGCTAAAGGACTATTTGGATTATTAATAGCTGATAATAAATAAATTTTTAATCACAAAAGTTCCTGTCTCATTTCATTTTTTAATTCTGTTTTTCTAAGTTCTTCATCAATTGCTGTTAAACTTTTTCTTATTTTGTCTATGTTGTTTGTTAATTTCAAAGCATCTTTTAATGTATTAACTTTTATTTCATAGGCCGTAGATCATCAAGTTTGATTAAGAACGATTCTGTCTCTTTGTTCTTCAAATTGTTTTAAAATATTATCTTTATTCCTTAGTTCTTGATCATAACGATCTAAACTATCTTTTCATAAACTATCTCATTTTTTTTTATATCTTTTCAGTATATTTAAAATATCTTCTAATTCTTTTATTTGTGTTCTGGCCTGTGCTTTTTGTATTCATTCTTCTCAGTTCTTTTCTTTGTTACTGTTAAGTTTTTTTGCTTCTTTTTCTATTCTTTTAAAATTTTCTATTAATAATTCAGTTCTTGTAATTAAAGAAAAAATACTCAACTCTTCTTTGATTTCTTGTTGGGCTTGCGTCGTTTCTTTTACTTGATCTAGATCTAGTTCTACTTCAGTTTCTTGTACTTGGCTTTCAGCGCTAGTCTCTACATTTGTTTTTACGTCATCAACACTAATATGCGTATTTTCAAGTAAATCTTGAATAGGATCTCTTTCCGGAGTGCTTGGAGGTGTCATAACCTTTTAAATATGTAAATTACATATATAATTATAAACAAAGCATAAAAATTGTCATAAAAAAACAACTCTCCATAGTAAAAGGAGTTGACATTATAGTTAAATATTATTTAATCTGAAACTAATTTAAATACAACATATTTTCAAGCGTTTTTTTAAATTCTAATGAGTCTTTACTGTTTATGTCGGTTTTTATAAGGCCAAATTCTACAATTACATCAAGTAGGAAACTGAGGAATTCTTCCTTGTCTATAGGTATGTTGTCATGATATTGTCATGATAATTTTTTAAGATATTTAATATATCAATCCAAATTCAATTCATCATTAAAATCATATATTTCATCAAAAAAGCCAAATAGATTAAATTGTTTTAAATTTTCTACATAAAACGGAGCAAATATTCATATAATTACTACATTATTTGGATTTTTTCTGAGGTATGTTATATCATTTTTTGGATTTTTTACTTTAAAAAATACATTATAAATTCAAGATATTATTTGATCGTTAGATAAACTTTTAAGTAAATAACTTAAAAAATTAGCAATATCATTGTTTATTTTTTTATCTTTTTTTATTTGTTGAGCTGTTTGTTTTGCTTTTTGACTATTTTCTTGTATGCGTTTTTTATCTTGCTCTGTAACTTTGTTGACATCATCTCTGGGAGCTCATCATACATCCAATCATTCTCATAATCATCATCACATTTCAAAATCACTCATATTACACGTTTAAAAAATAAAAAATCTTATTCAAACGACACTTTTTTATAGTTTTATACTTGAAATTCAATGTTAATTATTTATACAATCAAGCGCGTAATTTTTTTTGATTTGATTTTTTTGTTATGGTGAGGTGGATGAGTGGTCGAAGTCAGCTCACTGCTAACGAGTCGGCCGAGTAATCGGCCCGCGGGTTCGAATCCCGCCCTCACCGAATCTAATCGTTTCATTGTTTCAATGCGGCAATGTTACAATGCATCACTGAAACATTTTTGTGGCTCTGTAGCTCAGCTGGTTAGAGCGCGTCTCTCATAAGGACGAGGTCGGGAGTTCGAGTCTCCTTGGAGCCAAATAAAATAAAATTCAGAATTGAATTTTAATCATGGATTATTAGATATTAAGTATTTGTTATTAGTTAATTTGTTCCGTCGTTCAAAAAATATATTTTAACTATTTATTTTTCAATTCAAGATGGCTAAAAAGAAATGATGAAGGATTACAGTTGCAATAGTTTGTAAAGAGTGCTGATCAACAAACTATTTTTCAAGTATAAATAAGACAACCACTTCGAAACTAGAACTTACAAAGTATTGTAAAAAATGTAAAAAACAAACCACACATAATTCAAAAGAAAAATTGAAATAGTGTGAAAATTTTTATTCATAATTTTTCTAAATGTTAATAATTAGATTATCTAGGCACTGAAGGACAAAAAAACCTTTTTATAGAGTAGTTCTCACCGAACACACAAAACCCGCTAAATCGTGATATAAATCAGTTTTATGATCATATGATCCACTAAATCACAAGTTAGATGTGAAAGTAGATGAAATAAAAGAGTATATTTCAAAATGATCTCAAATTTCTTCAAGATTGGCAAAAATGCTTTTTAATCAGACAAAAGATGAAACTTTTTCAAAGTTTTTCGTTCAAAATACAAAGACTAGAAAAACAAGAAAAGAAGAAAAAAAATCTTAATCTAACCTTAAATAAAATCAGATTTATATATTAAATTTTATTTGATGTGAGATAAACAGGCTACAGTAGAAAATATTATACTTACAGTATTGGCATTAGTTGTTATAGCTATATGTATATGATGTATATATGCTTTTATACGTGCTATATTTTTGTTTATATTTTCACAATGAAAAGAAGATAAAATAAAAGCAGCATGGAATAGTATAAGGTATATGATTATAGGTATAATATTTACAATAGTTTTGATGTTCCTTTTCCCACTTATATTCAAATGGATGAATGTTAAATGATATGAAAATTATAGTGCTAGAAATATTTTTAATAGATCATGAGAACTTATAAAGTATGTATTCCAACTTGGAGATGTTATACAAGAAAGCCAAAAAGATATGCAATATCGTGGTCAATTATATTATGATACCACACCAGACGCTACAACATCAGCAGATTATAGTGATTATAGTTTATAAAATTACTTGATAAGTACTACAAAATCATTAAAGAAAATATAATTTATATAATTATAAAATTAAACATGAATAGAGGTAATCATAAAATTCAAAGATTTATATCAAAATTGATTCATAAGTTTGATAGATATGGTAAAAATCAGAGATTATTTATAATTTATCTCATTATTCTTATTTTTTTCTTGGTATTTTTTCCTATAGTTAGTATATCTTCATTAGGATGATTAGAATGATATTCAGTACGATTGATATCATGATCTTATTTCAAAACAATGCTTATAATATTTATATCTTTAGTGGCTTTAGTATGATGGAATAGTAGTTTTAGATTTAAAAATTTTGTTATTACATATTTATGATTCAAAGAAAATAATTCTTTAGTGAACTTTGGATTATTATGGGTAATTACAACATCATTTTTTGGCATAACAGACACTGTAAATGTTATCAGTAATGCTACATCTAGAATTAATGTAACTTGAAGCGCAAAGTTTGTTCAAGTTCTCTTACTTATAGGTCTTATCTTTACTTTAGTATCAGTAGTAAAGTGAGCTAAAAAAAATTGAGGGAAAGCAAAAATAGTTAATATAGTAGATGAAAGTATAATTAAAGAAAATCAGAATAAGAGAACTTTTAAATGACTATTTGAAGAAGAAAAAGAATAATGATAATGTCCTAATTCATATTCAAGTCCAATGATTTTGATTCAGAGACTCTATATAAAATATTTCATAACTTATCCCATAAAGATGCTCTTACGGCATCTTTTTTTGATAAATCATTCATAATATCAGAAAATCCACAAGGACATTGAAAACATTCTGATTGTATGATAGCGGGGATGATAGATATTTGTTCTCATCACGGCAATTCTTGACTTCATCAAATATTGTTTCATCAATCACAAGAATCTATATAATCTGGTACCCCATCGTTATTCCAATCATTAATTTTTTTATTTAAAGTATTTATTCCGTCCCATATGATTCTGATTTGTTTTTCAAAAACATCTCCAATCCCATTTATATTTAAATCAGTTTGAGTGGGATTAGGTATAAAAAAAGCATTATCAAGATAACAACTTCATATATGTTTAATTAGTATTTCTATATTTACATTATTTCAACTATTTATATTTTCTCCACTTGAATATCGTCATATACTACAATCAGGGTGTTCATATTTAATTATTCATATAAGATTTTTATAGCCATCCCCATCTATATCATCATCACATATATCGGGGATATTATCTTTATCCATATCACATTTAAATTGAGATAAGGTTCAATTCATTTTTGCTTCTAGGCATATATTTATCAATTCTTCGTCACCTCATTCTAGATACCCTATATTATTATTCTCTCAACCAATATTTCATCAACCGATAGCCCATAAATTTTCAAATAATCATCATAAGTTTGGGAATTGTAGCCTAATATCACAGTTATGACTAATTCATATTTCAGGACACCCATCTCAATCTTGAAATAAATTATAATTTTCTGGGATTTCTGGACATAAATCTAGATTATCGCTTATTCAATCTCAATCTATATCATTGTCATTTTCAAATAATGGGTCTATATTACCCAACATTCATCAAATCTGGTCTTCAAAAACATCTCCAATACCATTCATATTGAGGTCCATTTGATCCGGATTATATATTGAGAATGCATTATCAAGAGAACAGTTTCATATATGCTTTTCTAATAGTTCTGTATCTACATTATTTCAACTATTTATATTTTCTCCACTTGAATATCGTCATATACTACAATCGGGATTTTCATATTTAACTATTCATATAAGATTTTTATAACCATCACCATCTATATCATCATCGCAAATATCAGGTATATTATCCTTATCCATATCACATTTGAATTTTGATAAAGTTCAATTTAATCTTGCTTCCAAACAAATATCGTTTCATTTTATTCATATGCCAGCTTGAGTTTCTAGTGATATACATTGATTAACGTAGACATTAGATATTAAATTATAATTTCATTTTTTGTTATATATATATTCAAATGTTTGTGGCCGTAATTTAATATCTCCAAACATTTTTGTTTCTCATGCTTTATGCTGGTTGATTATAAATGGATAATTAGGTAAAACATATCAGTTAATATAAGTAGAGAAACTTATTTTATCATAACTATTTGTTATGAGCTTATTTGGAGTCATTAAATAAGCATAAGTATTGGCCATATTTAGATCAACAACATAAACAGTTAGAAAATTGCTTATTCTATTTCAATCTTTTAATATTATTGTTTGACTAATTGTTTTTGTTCATCATACATCATATACATGATCATATAATAATGTTCTAACTGTCTCTTTGGTTCAATCTCATCGATTTATTTCAATATTTTTTATATCCTTGATATAAAATCACCAAATGTTTGTAAGTAATTCTATTCTTTGTCATATATTTGGATTTAAAACATTAGACATCAATGATACTCATTTATTGCCAGTTCATACTCATATATTTATAGAAGCAATAGCTTTTAAATCTGATCCATTATATCATTTTGCGACTACAAAATATGTTCATTTTTTATTTAATATTTTTTTAAATTTTTGTCATGCTAATTTCCATATATCTTTCCCATCTCAAAAACTTCGTTTAATTTTATCTATATTTCATACATTTCTAGAATTAAACAATATTTCGATATTTTCATTATTTCATCATATTTTATCTGTTTGTATTTGTATTCAGTATTGATCTTTTATGTTTTCTCATATTAATATACTTGTTTTTGCTGTAGCTTGTCATCAATCAGAATAAGCTGTAGCCTTGACCCTATATAGTCATGGATACAAAAACGTATGACTTATCTTTTGTCATTCTATTCGTGTTCAGTCTCCCATATCTCGATTTACCTTTTTTACCTTTCAGTTTGTTATTGCGTTTAAATTTACTGTGATTGGAGCACTTCATACTATATTAGCGGCACTTATATATATTCATAGCATATTGTTATCTCACGCATCATTTCACCATAGTGTTGTATCAGTTAATTTGTTTCGTAGTCTAATATTTACGCGACCATTATCATCTACTATTCATATAGGGTTGGGTATGCCATCATTGTCTATATCATCATCGCATACGTCTCATATTCAATCTTTATCTGTATCTGTTTGTGTAGGGTTATAGGCATTTGGACAATTATCATTAGCATTATCCGAAAGATCACAATCATAATCATTATTAAAATCACATTTGACAACATTATAAAGTTTATACAAAACATCCAATACCGTCTTACCATTAACCAATTTTGATACATCGACATTTTGGGCTATAGGCAAATCTATTATATTCTGATTCAATAAAACATTAATCTCTGCAATAGGCCATACGGCTTGTTTTATACTTCATATTTCTTGGAATCAACAAGCTTTTAGGTTAAACATACAATACTTCATGTATGTCGCAAAATATTTTACATTATCAATATATCCAGACTTATTTAAACTAGCATTATCATCTATATATTTTCTATCGATAGAATTTAAATATTTATCTGCATAGCTTCATTGTTTGATATTATCCATCCATTTTTTGATTACTTTCCAATCAGTGATGAAATTATTATAAATATATTTAGCACTCAGATTTATTATAACTTGATAGAATTCAGCTTGAGTGGTGTCTTTCTCTCCACAGAACTTTCATCCACAAACAGGACTGGTTTCTAAGGGGTATCATCTCATATATTCGTTATCTCATACATACGCAACACAATAATAATATGTCTCTCATTTATACAATCATCATTTATAATGTATATCAGCAAAATCTTTTCACGGTATTTTCATAAAAGCATCCCAAAACTTATTATCATATTTTTCTATCATATCTTGGGGAGTATTTATACAATCTTTACATTCTACTGTGTTTAGTAATTTTGCTAGGTCATAACGTGATATTTTATTCCCACTTTCAATCTGTTTAGTATCTATTCACATAGTATCTAATTGTTTCGTAAACTCCTGATAATCAGCTTTTACTCCTATAATAAACAATAACAAAAAAATCTGCAACAAAATCAAAATCTTGCTACTCAATACTATAAATTTTCTATTAAAGTTTTTTATATTCATCTTTATATATTTTTATCGTCAAAAGATGACCTAACTATTATATTCCAAAAGCTTAATTTTGTCAAAAATTTTAATAAAAAAATAGGAAGATTTAATTTTTCTATTTCATTGAATATCTTTAATACTTTTTCTATTCACCAAAAACTTCTTTTAATCAGTCTTTTACTCTATATCAATCCATAAATTCTTGAAGATGTGGTCTCTGTTTCAATAATCTATCCAAACTATCTACAAGTCATTTATAATCTCCAGATTTTGGATATACATAAGTTATAGGATCGAGTAATCCTGTAGGTCTAATAATCTGTTCTACTATTTTATCAGAAATGCTGAGTTCATATTCTGCTGGAGTTGCTGATAAGAAAATCGTTTTCGCGTCCAAATGTTTTTTAAATATTTCAGCACTTAAATTGTCTTCATATCATAAATTCTTTTTTAATTTTTCATAGGTTTCTCCAAGTATTTCTGTATTTGTCTCTATTCTTTCTTCTTTTTTATCCTTTTCTTTTTTGATTTTCGCTTTTGACTTTGTATTTTCAGCTTTTGCCTTATATCGATCAAGTTTGTTTTCAAGTTCTGCAAAATTAATCGGTCTATGATCTATCGCAGAAGGTAGTCTAAATCAGTATTTAATTAGATTTATTTTTCTTGCTCTATCTCCAGATGGCATAGCTTGCAATTGTGGTAGTGTCATATGCGATTCGTCTATAATCATCAAAAAATCATCTGGAAAATAATCAAAAAGTGTATTTGGTGGTTGACCAGGAGTCCTTTTATCAAAGTAAAGAGAATAGTTCTCAATACCATTTACAAATCATGTCTCTCTTATCATCCTAATGTCATATTCCACTCTTTTCTTTATTCTTTCTGCTTCCACAAGCATTCATTTTTTTTCAAATTCTTTTACTCTAGCATCTTTTTCTACATTCATTTGTACCAAAATATTTTCCAAATCTGATAGATCTTGAATAAATTGTGATGCAGGTCGTACTGTTATCTTATCTACTTTCCCCTTATATTCATATGTAAAACTATCTCTAAGTTCTATAAGCTCGAGCTCATCTTCATTGAAGTGAAGTCTATACAAAAATTTTTCAGTACTTGAAAAGATATCTATAGTCTCTCATTTTACGTCAAACATACCATGTTCGATCTTTCCATGTACTGGTTTGTATTGCATATGGAGAAGCTTTCTTTTAAGCTCTTTAAATTTATATTCAGTTTTTACTTTTAATTGTAGACAGTTCTCTTCAAAAAATCTTTTCTGTCATAATCCATAAAGTGATGACACAGAAGCTACTACAATTACATCTTCTCTACTAAGTAATGAAGCCATAGTCGCTAGTCTATACATTTCTATTTCCTGATTTATTGTTGCTTCTTTTTCTATATATAGTCACTGTGCTGGGAGATATGATTCTGGTTGATAATAATCAAAATACGATACAAAATAATGTACTGCATTATTTGGAAAAAAATGCTTAAACTCAGTTGCTAGCTGTGCTGCTAGAGTTTTATTGTGTGATATTATAAGCGTAGGTTTCTGTATATGTTGGATAATATTTGCCATCGTAAAAGTTTTACCTGTTCAGGTAGCTCATAGCAAAGTTATTTTTGATTTTCCAGACTCAAATATTTTTTTGATTTCTTTAATAGCTTTGGGCTGGTCTCCAGCAGGGGAGTACGATGATTGAAGTTGAAACAAAATAAGTAATCGTTTATAGAATAAAATTAATTAATATAGGGAATCATACTGTATATAGCAATAATAGAATAGGAAATATTATCAATCAAATATAAATAACTTTCATATAAGTATATTTTGTATTATTTTTGTTTTTTCTCTCGTATTTATAGACCATAATAATATTGGTAACTATTACGACAACCAAAAAAAATATCATCAAATAAAGGGTCAAAATGCCATTACCCAAGCAGCTCCATCAATCACAGCTAAAAAAAACACGCAAAACAATAACTATCGTGGTTGTTACTACGAGGAAAGATACAATACTTGTTAAAAATAATCAGATATAAAATTTAATCCTGTTGAAGTTAAATATTCAATGTGTGGGGGTTTGATTCGGGATATGTACATTACCTTGTTTATCTCAATTGCCATTATTTAGATCATTAGATTTTTTATTATATTTATTGTCTTCAGGCAATAAAGATTTTTTAATGAAAATAAAAAACATAATCCGACAAGGTATAAATACAAAAAAAAACAAGGATAACGCAATCAATCCCATTCCCATAGAGACATGCAACCATACCATAGTTGATTTCTTTTTATAGTAAAGTGCATATAAAAATATAGACAACAATATAATTTCTACTATCAAAAATAAGAGAGATAAATAAGATTTACCCAAAGATGTTAATCAAAGAAACAATAAATAACAAATCATAAATAATGTTATAACAAGGGTAAGCCGAATAGTAAAAGGTTTTTTATTGGTATCAGAAAAGTTCATATGATGAGTAAGAAATATAAAGTCATTTCAATAGTACTGCAAAAGCTTCCTTGATGTACTGGATTACCTTTAGTTGATCACCAGAGGGGGAATATAACGATTTAAGTTCAAACAAAATAAAGTATAATTTATAATTGCTAACTCAGAGCGGTGGGACTCGAACCCACGACCTCAAGACCCCCAGCCTTGCATTCTAGCCATCTGAACTACGCCCTGTAGTTAAAATATGAAATGAAAAGACGTACGTACATACACTGTACAGCATTTTTACCCCGCAATGGCGGGGCTAGCCATCTGAACTACATCCCGACACATCAATATATATAAACTTTCAATATATAAAATCCAATAAAAAAAAAGAGGGATCTCCACCCACTCTTTTTTTTCTAATTTTTTTTCTATTCTATAAATCATCCACTTTGAATATCTCGTAGTTTCTTATAAATTCCATTCTCTTTAGTTAATAATTCTCTATGACTTCAGCTTTCCAAAATTTTTCAATCTTCCATTACTATTATTCTATCCATTTTCATTATTGTAGAAAGTCTATGAGCAATTACTATTGCGGTTTTATTTTTCAATACTTCATCCATAGCATCCTGAATTAATTTTTCAGATTCAGAATCCAAACTAGAAGTTGCTTCATCCAATACTATGATGCTTTTATTTTCCAGTATTGCCCTAGCGATAGCAACTCTCTGTCTTTCTCATCAACTTAATTTTATTCATCTTTCTCCTACTAATGTTTCATATCAATCTTTCAAAGATAAAATGAAGTCGTAACATCTAGCCATCTTAGAAGCAGCAATTATTTGATCTATTGTAGCATTAGGATCTCAATATGTAATATTTTCCTTTAAACTTCTATGAAAAAGTATTGGTTCTTGAGATACCATAGATATAGATCATCTCAGAGAGTCTTGTGTTACCTTTGATATATCTTGTCCATCTATCAATATCTCTCATCATTGAATATCAAAAAATCTGAATAATAATTTTACTATCGTAGTTTTGCCAGATCATGACTGTCATACTATAGCTACCTTTTCTCCTGGTTTTATTTTTAAATTCAAATTCTCAAAAATATTTTTTCAATCAGTATAAGCAAAACTAACATTTACAAATTCAATTTTTCAACTTTCTACTTTAATTTTTTTATTTGATATGTCTTTTACTTCATGTTCTTGATCCAATATTTCCATCATTTCAGACATTTCACCAAAAGATTTATAAAGATGTCTAAATACATGACTTATTGACCGCATTTGGTCTATTACTCTAAATATATATAGTTGTAAAAGGACAAATACTCATATAGTAATCAGATTTTTATCTCGTAATTTTATTGCAAAATAGAATATTATTATTTCCAATGCAACCATCAATAATCATGTTATTCATCGTATAAGCATTCATCTATACCATTTTATTTTACTCTTATTTCTTCGTAGGGTTACTATATTATCAAATAGTTTGTTCTCTCTATTTAGACTTGCAAATGTTTTTATATTAAAATTATTTGTTATAGCATCAGATAGTACTCATGATAGCTTAGAGTCTATACCATTTACATAAACTTCATAAGGATAATTTCGTTTATACAGAAAATATTGAACAACAATAAATATAATTATCCATACAATGAATATTATAGATAATAATATATTTTCTTGAGAAACTATTATAATTACAAATATGCTATTGAATAATATTGATGATATTTCAAATACAAATATATCAGTTATATTGTCATAAGCTCATACAAACTTATTTATCTTTTTTATCAATGCTCCAGTAAAATTATTCGCAAAAAATCTAAACGAATGTTTATGTGTATAGTCAAAAGTTTCAAGATAAATCTTTCTCATTATGTTTGGAGACATATTTATCATAAAATAATCCGACATTCTATATATCAAAACACCTATAATTTTTATTCGCAATATTAAAAATAATAATGATAAAGCCTGTATTGTAATGTTTGACTTTTCTCATTGCAAAAATCACGCTATCAGATCTACGATTTTTCTGTAATACAAAGCTGGTAGTAGTGCAACAAATGACACCAATATTCTACTAATAAATAATAAAATAAAATACTTCTTTTCTCCCATATACTTTTCTCGTACATAAGATAAGATTCTCTTTATTCAAATTTTCTTTAGACTATCATAGTCCATGTTATATAATTAATAATTAAAGATACTTTTATAAAAAAAAGCTACGGAATTTTTTATCATACCGTAGCTCTTTAATAGATATATTTAGCTCTTATTATCTTTTAAACACAAAATATCTCTCCTGTACCTATCCGCTACGGTATTTATTCATTCTTCAATAAAGACTACAATTAATGCTGTTTTCATTTCAAAATAAATTTTTAACTAAACTGTTATATCCTTTTATACGACAGATATACAAATCTGTGACAAAAAACTAATTTTTTTTGTTGATTATCTAAATCAAATTCCTAGCATAAATAAAAATCATTTATTATTCATAGTCCGATATGGAAAATACCATTGTCACAAACCAAGAAAAATTAAATCTTGAATTAGATCGTATTATAAAAGATGGAATATCCAATCTACGAGTTATTTCAGATTTTGATAGAACGCTTACAAAAGCTTTTGTAAAGGGAAAGCCTAGATCGTCATTACTATCTATACTTCGTGATGAAAAATATCTTACTCTAGATTATCCTGCAAAAGCTCAAGTTCTTTTTAACTACTATCATGCAATAGAAATAGATCCCAATGTGGATATAGAAACCAAAAAAGCGATTATGCTTGAACGATGGACAAAACACTTTAAATTACTTATAGATTCATGATTGAGTAAACATGATATCGAACAAGCTATGAAATCTGATAATATCGAGTTTAGAGATGGAAGTCTTTGATTATTTGATTTATCAAATGAATATAATATCCCGCTTGTTATTATGTCAGCATCATGATTAGGTTATGATGGTATATATCGATATCTTAAAAATTTTAATAAACTCTACAAAACTATCCATATAGTTTCCAATACTTTTCAGTGGGATCGAGATGGTAACGCCATTGATATCCAGAAACCGATAATACATAGTTTCAATAAAGACGCTAAGATACTCTTTAATTTGCCATTTTATCACGATATCAAAAATAAAAAAAACATTATTCTCTTGTGAGATACTATATGAGATATAAATATGATAGAAGGGTTCGAATATAAAAATTTAATTAAAATTTGATTTTTAAATGATAATATAGATCAACAGTTGGAAGAGTTTAAAAAACATTATGATATTATAATTACAGGGGATTGATCATTAAGTTATGTAAATAAATTAATAAAAAAAATCATAAACAAATAGTATTGACATTTATTAATATATACGTATAAACTAAAAAACAAAAACTTAGGTGTTGTGAGAAATAAAAAACAAAATATATGATAAATAATTATGGAGCTCTTTACGCTATGGGATTGCTTGGTGGAGGAAGACATTTTGGTGGATATTCAAATAATCAAGACGATAGAGGACAACCAAAAAGATATGAATATATCTTATTTGCACTTACAAGCTTGGGTTTTATTCTATGTTTGATATTCGGTATAAGCTATTTCAAATATATGGCCGAAGAAAAAACATATGATGGGAAATTAGAATACAAATGGCCTAATCCAACTAAAAGTGGAACTTACTATTATTTTGAAGTGAAATTTGATAGTATACCAGCTAAAGCAAAATTTTTGGTTACTCATAAAACTTACCACAAAAGCAAAGTAGGAGAACGGGTTTCTTTTCTCTTATCAAATGATGAAATTGTAAAATATTGCTATCCAGAAAAACAAACAAAACACATGTTTCTATGGATGCTGTATATTATGTATCCCATAGTATATTTGATTATTTTCTTTGGTTTCTATACAGCATTGATCAAATATATGTTTGGAAAAGATTCATCTACCTACAAGCACAAATAAATTCAGACTTAGATATTTCTAAGCATAAGATAGTCCGGCTTTTAGCCGGCTATTTTTTTTTAAAATATTTTTCACTAACGCAGTAAGGAACGGTCGCGACCGTTCCCTACAAAATATATTTTTTATACTAATTACAGATAAACTAATTGCTAATAAACCAATTGCTATTTATATTTCTCTTTCAATCTCTTTATAGTTTCTTCTTTTTTCTTTTTTCTTTCGGCTTCTTTTTCAGCTTTGATTTCATCTTTTGATTTTTTAATTTCTTCTTTCTTTTCTTCCACTGTCATTGCTGCCTCTTTCTTAGCTTTTTTATCTTCTTCTGCTTCTATGTTAACTTCGATTTCTTTTTTAACTTCCTTGTACATAAATGGTACATTATAGTGTCATACAGCAGTAAGTTTTTTCTTTAACTTTATCAAATGTGGTTCTACTTCTATTCCATAAATTTCTTTTATAGCTTCGACAATATCATTTTCATCTACTTTTGCATAAAGCGTGTTATCTTTATTGGCCTTTCTAATTATTTTGATTCATTCGTTCTCTTTTATCTTCATAAATAGTTCTTCAAAATTATTAGCTTTCTTTTTCCTAGATTCTGCGGCAGCTTTCATCTTATTAGCATAATTATGTTTATTATGTGGATCTCACAATACTGCAAGTTTTTTTGGCAACAAAATGTTCCTAGCATAAGCAGGTTTAACATTTACAAGTTCAAATTTCTCTCCAAGATGTTTATTTCATTCCAAAAGTATAACTTCTATCACCTTGTTTTCTGCTTTTCTCCTTGGCATTACAAAAAAATTAATATTTAAAATATAGCAATGGCTATATATAATAATATTGACCTTGATTTCAAATGAAAATTAACCTTAGTTTATTGGTTTACTGGGAATTTGTTTATCAGTACCTATTAAATTACAGATTCCTAGTTCCCAATTCCTAGTTCCAGATTTCTTCTTGATAAACTCATTCAAAACTTTAAATTACAATCAGTATTTTATATTATTTTTCAAATAAATGAAAAGAAAAAAGAAATTTGTCTCTAAAATTATAATAGCTATTATTTTGGTAATTATATGAATATTGCTTTTTCCAAAGAAAGTTTCTCATCTTGATTTTCCACAAATCTGCTACAAATCTACTTGTTATACACTAGAAATAGCAAATACGCCTGAGCTTAGAACTAAAGGATTAATGAATCGTGATACTTTAGCAGAAAATTCTTGAATGATATTTATATTTGATAATTATGATATACATAAATTTTGGATGAAAGATACATTGATTCCACTTGATATGATACGACTTAGTTCATGATTGGATGTAGTATATATAGCAAATGCTGTCCCTTGCAAACAAGCGGTGTGTCCTATATATTCTCCAGATCAAAAATCAAATTATGTATTGGAAATAGCCTGATGAGAAGCTTCAAAAGCTTGATTAAAAATATGAGATAAGATGAAAAAAAAGGGTGTTCGATAATTTATATTAAAACAAATAATGTTAGACTCTATAATATAAGAACAAAAACAACCCCCAATTATATTATATTATAGGTAAAAACTTATACATACCTTTAAGTAACTGTTGTGACTGTTCCTTACTCTGATGCAATAGAAAAAGCGGATATTCATCCGCCTCTATAAGTATTTTTACATTGTTACAGCCTGTCCCGAGAAGTCGGGGTGCTACGTTGTTGTACTATTTCACTTCGTAAACTATCTGTAAATATACTGTAATTTCACTTTGTCATGCAGAAATAGTCTGTGTATTCATATCTGCTCATCACATTCACATATTGGCAGATTCAGCTTTTGCATAGTACATTGGATATGGTCCAGGAACATTAGATGATTCACTTTCAGATATCATACTAGCTTTTCATAGATCAAGATCTCATAGTTTTGCTAATTGTTCAGCTTTTTGTTTAGCATTTTCAAAAGCTTTGCTTCTTGCTTCCTGTACTGCCTTATCTTTATTTTTTAGAGTAAAATAAGTATTATTTACATTTATTCCTCATATATCACCCAATTGACTAATGATAGTAGATCATTTTTGCGTAAATCAAGATCAGTTAACCTCTATTTCAATACTTTGCTCAGCTCTATATCACAATAGCTTTCTTTGAGAACTAGATCGATCATATTCAGGATAAACATTTACAGAAATTGTTTTTATGTTTTCTTTTTTAACATCATTGTTTCACAGTACTTCTTTAATTTTCAATATTTTCTGCTCCATCAAAGTTTGAGCTTCTTTAGTAGTTTTTGCTGTTTCTGAAACTGCAGCATTGATTACAAAGGTATCAGGTGTAGTATAAGCTTTTCATTCTCAGTTCACCGAAATAGTATTGGTGATTCATTGCTGATTGGGGACTTGATCTTTGTAGGGAATCTTGATCTGATATCACATAAAAATAAATGCAGCAACGATAATGACGGTTGCCAATAAGAACCATAAATTGTCTTTTTTCATAAAAATATAATTTAAAGAATTAAAATACTAATATAGAGACGAAAAATTTTTCTAAAAATTTTAACCACACTATGTCATCCTGAGAGTCAGCGAAGGATATAAATTATATTCTTCTCCACACGCCATTGTATGGTGTGGATCAGAATGACATTTTTTTATTCTTCTTCAATTTCACTATCGCTCTCTTTTTCCAATAACGGTATAAAACGGAAGTATTCAAGTAATTGTAATCCTGTAAACCTTCCCACTAAAATATTTAAGATAAAAATTAAGATAATAAATTCTGGATAAGATAATAGTAATTGTTTCAATCAGTCTCGACTCAGTACACCATAGACCACTCCTGATACTATAAGAAACTCAATAAAAGATATAATCCAAGTTTTGCTTTTTATTCTAAATCACTCATAAAATACTTTATCTGCTACAACAATCAAAAATATTATAGGAAATATTACCAATCAATTATTAAACATAGAAAAATCAATCATATTTATATTTAATATTTTATCTAATCACAATATCAAAACTATCATAAGAAAATATAGTATAAGTAATACAGTTAATTTAGCACTATAAAGTAGATATATCTTTTTTGTAAATAGTCTTGTTAAAATAACAGCAATGATAGCTATTATAAAAACCACTATGCTAAATCTCAGTCCAAATACTGCCATCGATGTAGCAAAAAATATAGGACTATATATACCAAACACACTAAATCATATTACTTGCCTAAATATACTTACAAGAAGTGCGGCCAATCATAGAGCGAAAAATAATCATATAAGATTGATAGGAAATCCATTGTAAATCAAGTTATCTACAAAATAGGATAATAAAAAGTATTTAGGCACCTGATCAAAAGATAATGAAAATGTTTTTACATATGTCTCAGATATTACATTTTTATCAAATGATAAACTAGAAAAAAATGCTAGACTATAATTATTATCCAAAACATAAACCTTTGATATTCACAATATTTTTATATATTTAGCCATTATTCTTTTTAAAAAATTCTGATTCAAATCGTTCAAAACAAAAACTTGTTTTTTATTTAATTCCAAATCTTGTCAGTTATTTATTTTGCCCAATGAATCTAAAATTTGATCGAATAATTTACTATTTATAACTACGATATCAGCATTTTTTATGTCCAATATATTTTCAGATAGCTTGGTTATGATACTATCTTCTCATATAATTTTTTTATTTTCTATGATTATTTTGTTTAATAATATATCGTGTTTTTGGAAATTATCTTGGAATCATATTTCAAATTCTTTTATATTTTCTCATATGTATGCTATAGATTTTCAATAAGTTTTAATGTTTTTTTGTATGCTGTAATAACAATTATTGTCGTCTGTAAACTCTGCTTTCAAAATATATTCTCAACTTGCTTTAAATAAATATCAAAATTTATTTCACTTACTAGAAACAATATTTTTATTTTTATAATTCAAAACAAACTTAATCTGGTTATTATCCATGGTTTGTTCTGTCCCAGATAATATTATTTTATATTCTGCTGTTTTATCTATCCTAACTCATTCTAGTCAAGCAATTTCATAATTTTGATTGCAAAACATATTTGTATCATGATCTTCTTGCGCATTTCAAGTATCTATAAAAAGCATTAAAGTGAATAAACTTATTGCAAAGAATAATTTCCAGATTTTTTTCATCTGTTTATATTAATCATAAATCAAGTTATATATAACAATATTTTAGTAGAAATAAATGGAAAATTACTATCTTGTTTGATTTAATATTTTTATTAATTCTCTTTTTGTCTTAAAATCGATTTCTTTTTTGTTTAAGTTCATTTCACTTAAATACTCTTTAGCCGATCATTTTCACTTACTTAATTTATCTTGAAGCACTCTACCTATAAAAAGGCTATATATTAAGTTTTCATCATTTACATTTAATTCTTTCTTGATTTCGTTGATATATTTCAACTCTTCTGGTCAAAATTTAAATGTATTCAAATCCTTATATCTTTTAATTGCTGTTTCTAGGCTACCATCTTCTGTTAAATAATCAATTACTCGATTTTTTCACCTTTGATATAAGGTATCCTTTATACTAGATCATGGCATATTATAAGGCACAAATCTTTTTCTTCTCTTTACAATATCTATTGCTTTCTTCTTACATTTTTCTTCATCGTCCTTCGATGATAGTCTGTTGTATATTGTGAGTATTTTGACAGCATCTTCGTAATTATAATTTTCACATACAAAAACTCAAATTATTCATATACTTACACCTTCTTTTAGTTTTTTTAAATCTTCAATAGAATTTACTTTACCCAGAGCTATGTCCTCATTAATTTTTGCTACTCACTCACTTATAAAATCATATCATCAACTAGTAAATCATTTTCATAATATTCTATTATTGTTATCCCACGATAATATATGTTGTTCTATTTCATGAGACGCTACTACTTGAGTAATTTTTTTTGAGGAAACATCTGCATATTTTTCTGGTATTCTAAACTCTTCTTTCATTCAAGATATATTTATTGAGTCTATGCCAGATTGTTCTACAATATTCCGATTTTTTAAATCAGTATTTTGTTTTTCAAAATGATTTTTATAAAAACTCACTATATTCTTGGATATATTTTTTAACTTTAATTTATCTATATTTTTAATTTCTATTTCTCAATCTTTTTTATTTACACTTTCTTTTTCTTCATCTTTAAATACATAACTAAATCAAAATTGCATATCAGATTTATCCAAAAAATCTTTAAAAAAATCTGTTTCTTTGTCTGTTAATTTGTTACTTTCTTTTATAAATAATTCATGAAGTTTGCTCATTATATCTTTTACTTCCTTGGGATTTTCAGATACTTTTTCTCCATATATTATTTTTTGTAAATCCAAAACTTCATCAGCATATTTTTTACGGTCTTCGTTTGATAATACATATCATGATTTTTCTCCCTCTATCCATAATGCATTTTGAAACATCATAAATTTTCTCCTTAAGCTTTCCAAGCTTTTTTTATAAATTTCCTTTAAATTTGGTGGTATTCAATCTTTTTGATTTAAATCTTCCTTGATTCAATCTATTTTTTTAATTATATTAACAATTTCGTTTTCTTTATTTTTTAATTCATCAAGGCTTACTTGAGATGTTTTTTCTCAGAAAAATGTTGTACAAACTCATTTTTCATTGTACTTTAATATTCACTCAAGTGGATCTGAATATTCATCTTTAATTTTTTCTAAATCATTGTTTATTGCTTCTAAATATTTTTTATAGTCAAATTTATCTTCTTTATCTATTTGATATATAGGTTTATTCATTAAAAACTATAACATCTAAATATAGATATTATAGCAATAAAAAAATATATGTCAAATATTGTAATATATTATAGAAATTTTTCTAAATATCTATCGTCTTTTGGCTTATATCAATTCTTTATATAGAAATTATAAGCATATTTAGATGGTTTTAAAAATATATAGTTGGATCATAATTTTTTTGCTTCTCATTCAAAAGCTTCTATAAGATTTTTTCATATTCATTTACCCTGATGTTGAGAGTCTGTATATAAATTAATTATTTTATCTTTTAGTCACCTTACCACTCAAATTATACCATCTCAATCTTTTGCTACTATAAATATTTCAGATGAATCCTTAAGATATTTTATAGTTTCATTATAATTACAATTTTCTCAATACAACGTTTCATATTTTTTAATTAATTTTTCAGGAGAATTTATTTTATTGCACTCACAAAATGTTTTATAAATAAGATTTATAATCTTTTGCATCAATCATTTATTATTTAAATCAACGTTTTCTATAATCATTTTAAACTATAAAATCTAAATCTTCTACTTTCACTTTCCCCTTATATAACTTGCTTTCATCTCATCATTTTTCTATCCAATCCTTGATTTTTATATATCATTCAAGATATACCTTGTCTTTGTGAAAAACAGTACCAGGGTCTACTATTGCGGTATTTTCGATTCATCTTTTGATCCTTACTATAGCTTTAAAAAGTTTTTCTGAGTTTTCTTTTCTAGGATACAAAAATTTTGCTATATCAAATAATTTTTGAAATCAATATTTGCCTGCTTCGTTAATCAGAAAATATTCTTTATACATAGTTAATTTATTATATCACTCTGGCAAATGTCTAAATGAATTATATATAGCTAATCATTCTTCATCTTTTATATAATATCATGTCCCACCTTTAAAGATGGCCCATCATGATCTCATTCAATTTATATGTCTCATCAAGTGTGTATCTATCTCATGAGCCAGTATAGATAAAAGTTCTTTTTCCCTAAACACTCATGCTTTTGATACATTGATCCTTATGTTTTTTCACATCAAAACAGCCACTCTAGCATTTGATCAAGAGTTAAAAGATATATCAACTCAATAAATTTTTTTCTCTATCAAATATTTTTCTATGAAATCCTGAACTTCTGCCATACTCATTTTTTTTCATAGCAAATCAAAATTAGTTAGATCTGTGTCATCCAAAAATTCTTTTTTTGATAATTTTACAAGTTCTTGATCTATTTTACCAAATAATTGTTCATTATAATTTAATATATTATCATAATCTTGTCTTTTATATGCTCTCAAAAGTTTTGATCTATTGGATAGCTCGCTCAATTTTTCTGAAAAAAGAAATTTTATTCAGCTTTTTATTTCATTATTTTCCAATATTTTTTCTAATTTTTCTATTTCAAATTCAATACCATCAAGTTTTTTATCATCAGGTCGATTGTAGATAAATTTGGGATTATATTTTCATTTCATAACTATAAAATTGTCTAGTTCATTGAAATAGTTCTTTGGCCTAAGCATAGGAGTTAGAAATAGTTTTCTATTTAATTTATCTATTCTTTGATCGATGTTTTGTAATTGCTCTTTTTCCTTTTGCACTAGATGTTTTTCACTTACTATATTTACAGTATCAAAAGTTTTATGTATTGGTTTTATAAGATAGTTAGTTATGATTTTAGATCATAAAATTATTTTTTTATCATTCAAATTTTCATCAGGCAAAAGCTTAATATCCTTTAATATGATATCATTGTCTTGTAAGTCCAAAATTATTTTTGATTT
>Ga0172367_10001006_pt1 | contig 42433 bp, 36 predicted proteins | sample Lak10m_FD_114542 | JGI IMG/M metagenome (GOLD analysis project Ga0172367, IMG submission 114542) | Freshwater microbial communities from Kabuno Bay, South-Kivu, Congo - kab_022012_10m | ecosystem: Environmental > Aquatic > Freshwater > Lake | place: Democratic Republic of the Congo: South-Kivu... | reverse complement strand
CAAAGGGAAGTCGTTCAAACGCTTCGTGGCGGTGCCAGGTTACCGATCGCAGGTGATCAAGTAGGAGAGGCGTCGGTTCCATAAAAACTCCGTGCTTCAGAAACATGGATTTACAATTAATGATGAGCACTCAATAACCTGTTGCATATGCTGAGTCAAATAAAAAAGGGGATCTACAAAAGATCCCCTGCGGGTGAAACATCAAAAAATCATTTCAGCTTTTATCCATGTACGAGAGAGTTTCTGCTCCTGTTGGCGATAATGGTAGCATCGATTACTTCACCACAGCAGGTGCATTTCCAGGCGTCAAAAGAACGGACGAAATCATAAAACTTTTCAGAAAACATACGACCTTTACAACGTGGACAATTCATGTGATTCCTCCCGAAAGCTTTTTTCAATTACCTTGCGTGCGGTTATTTACATGATACGTGCCAACATCGTATTCAGATCAGTCACTATGAGGAGTCATACTTTAATTGAGTCTAAATTTCGGCTAGTTAAAAAATGAGCGCAGTGTCGAATACTTACTTTCACCGATGCCTTCTACGTCTCGTAAATCCTCTACCGACATAATTCCGCCATTTTTTTGACGATATGAAATAATACGCTGCGCAAGCGCAGCTCCTACACCGGGTAAACGATCAAAATCTTCAACCGTCATGACATTGATATCAAGCGGGATACCCAGCACGATCCGCTCCACTGATGATATCGTTGTCACAGTAATAACCGCACGTTCGGCAGTAGAATAGTGCAGCTCCAGCGCCATGGCGCCTCTGACCGGAAGTGTTGCCATCTGTTCCGGCTCGATCTTTTTCAGGGGGCGCAGAGGCACCGCCATATTTATGGCGTCTACCGTCAGTTTATTGGCGGATAATCTATAAATACCCGGATATCGTACATCGCCGCTCACCTTGACAGTGACACCGGCAGATGACGTCACAGAAAAAGCCGCCGAAGGGATTGAAATCACCTTCATGCGGCTTTTTACGAGTAACGGCACCGAAATCACTGCCGCCAGCATGACAATCATCGCACGCTGCATGCGAAGTGAGTCGGCCTATTCCCCTGATTTGTGCAGCTTAAAATCGATGCTGTCGATCAGGGCCTGGTATGAGGCATCAATGATATTATCAGAAACACCCACGGTACCCCAGCGGCTGTGCTTGTCGCCCGATTCGATCAGAACACGGGTTGCAGAGGCGGTTCCCTGTCCGGCCGGCAGTACGCGCACTTTGTAGTCGAGCAGCTTGACCTCTTTCAGAGTCGGATAGAACTTCTCCAGCGCCTTGCGAATGGCATTATCCAGGGCGTTGACCGGGCCGTTCCCTGCGGCTGCGGTATGCTCTATTTTTCCACCAACCTTGACCATGATAGTCGCCTCGGCCAGCGGCTGCTGATCTTCACCACGTTTTTCATCGATTACCCGGAAACCGAGTACCGTAAAGAATTTCCGGTGACTTCCAAGCGCTTTTTTCATCAACAGTTCGAACGAAGCCTCCGCCCCTTCAAACTGATAGCCGCGGTTCTCCATCTCTTTGATATTGTCGAGAATTTCAAGCGTAACCGGGTCTTTACTATCCAGGTTAATATTGAACTCCTCAGCCTTGGCCAGGATGTTGGAGCGACCGGAAAGATCGGAAATCAATACGCGGGTACAGTTGCCGACCCGCTCGGGGCGCATATGTTCATAGGTTTCAGCGTGACGTTGGATGGCGCTGACATGCACACCCCCCTTGTGAGCAAAGGCCGAATTGCCGACATAGGGCTGATGCTTGTCAGGCGAAAGATTGGCAAGTTCATATACGTAACGTGAAATATCGCGAAGATGCCGCATCTGTTCATCGGAAATACACTCTTGCTGCATCTTGGCCTTCAGGGCCGGGATGATCGAACAGAGATTGGCGTTGCCGCAGCGTTCTCCGAAACCGTTGATAGTTCCCTGTACCTGAACAATACCCAAATCGACCGCTACCAGCGAGTTGGCGACAGCACACTCTCCATCATTGTGCGTATGGATACCGAGCGGGGTCGAGATATGCTTTTTAACCTCCGTGATGATAGAGGCAATCTCGAAGGGGAGTCTACCACCATTGGTTTCGCAGAGAATAATGCAGTCAACCTTGGCAGCCTCGGCCGCCTTGAGGGTCTTGATGGCATACTCCGGGTTGGCCATATAACCGTCAAAGAAATGCTCCGCATCGTAAAACACCTCGGGAGCATTCAGCTTCAGGAACTCAAGCGAATCAAAGATCAGCTCCAGATTTTCCTCCAGAGAGATTCGTAACGCTTCATGGACATGGAAATCCCAACTCTTGCCAAAAATGGTGATAGCATCCGGCTCGGCCTTAACCAGCGTCATGATATTGTTATCTTTGGCAGGCGTGACCTTGGCGCGACGCGTAGAGCCGAAAGCAGCTATTTTTGCCTGGGTAAGCTTTTCTTTTTTTATGTCTTTGAAAAAAGCGACGTCTTTTGGATTACTCCCCGGCCAACCCCCTTCGATATACTGAATGCCCAATTCATCGAGCTTGTGGGCGATACGGATCTTGTCTTCCATCTGGAACGAAATGTCTTCACCCTGGGTACCGTCACGCAGAGTTGTGTCATACAATGTGATCATGCTCATGCCATCCTCCCGCAGTATGTAAATTTGTAAAACTGTATCTGCAAAACAGCATTCTTGTAACGGTTTGCCTGCAAAAAATCAACTCATTTGAATGAATTCCGGACCACACCGATCCGGTCCGGGAGTCAAATTGCTTTATCTGTAAGTATCCATCTGCTATACGTCCTGTGCGCCCAATAAAGTCCCGTAAAGGAATAACCATGAGTACCAAAAAAAAAGTTGCTGTCATATGTGCCAGCGTCAGCAGTGCGCTGCTGCTGTTTTCACTATTTTTGCTACCGTTGATCGTCCGAAATCAGGCGGTCAAGATCCTTAAGGAAACAACCGGCAGAAAAGTTCAGATCAAAACAGTAGCCATCAATCCCTTCACGTTGACCGTAACTATCAGCGGAGTCAGGGTTGAAGACCCGGCTGCGACTGCGCCGCTGCTTGTTCTCGACTCTCTGCGCGTTTCACTGAGCAGCGCGTCGCTCTTCAGGCGGGCCCTCATCATAGACGAATTTGCAATCGATGCTCCGGCGATCTCCTTCGCCAGACGGGCAGCCAACACCTACAGCTTCACTGACATAATCGAGCGCCAGAAAGCCAAACCGCAGCAGAAATCAGAGGGCACTTTTCGCTTTTCGATCAACAATATCAGCATCAACAACGGCTCGATTGACTTTGACGATCAGGCTACCGTGAGCGGCAAACTTCATACCGTCCGCAATCTGATGGTTACGCTTCCCTTCATCAGCAACATTCCCTATCTGGCGGAAAGCTCTACCGATCCGAAACTTTCAGCTGTTATCAATGGCGCACCGTTCAGCTTTGGCGGAAAGGTAAAACCGTTCAGCAGATCCCGTGAAACTTCCGTCACACTCAAGATTGATCAGCTTGAGTTACCTCGCTATATGGCATATCTGCCGGGTAAAGTTCCTGTTGGACTGTCGACAGGCACGCTGACGACGGATTGTCAGATCAACTACAAAATTTCGGCGGATACACGCCCTGAGTTGACAATCAGCGGACTCCTGAAGCTGAACAGTTTGCAGGCCAATTGGAGTGACGGCACGCCACTTCTCAAACTCCCTGCGCTGCAGGTCAAAGCTGCGCGACTTGCAGTTTTCGCCCGTCAGTTTGATTTTGATGCGATCCTGCTTGATGGGTTGGAGCTGTTTGCCAGTCGCGATAAAAAAGGCATCTGGATGTACTCGCGCCTGCTGCCAACCACTCCACAGACGCTGCCGCCACAACCATCCGTGCCACAAAAGAGTGCCGAGAAGAACAAGAGCCCTGGTTTCTCCGTAGCCAAACTGGTACTAAACGGCGCAGCCCTGCATTTCAGCGATGCCCTGCCTCCGGGAGGCTTTACGGCGATCGTCTCCGATATCGATCTGACAGCAACCGATCTGTCCAACGCAACTTCCAAATTGGCCGCCTACGAGTTGTCGATGCTGATTGATAATCAGGCGACCCTGACGAGCGATGGCAACCTCTCGCTTATTCCGCTCACAGCAACCGCCTCTGCCGAACTGAGCAACCTTGGACTACAGAAAGCCTGGCCGTATCTGGCTCAGTTTTTGACAGCCCCGGTTACCGGAAATCTCTCGGCAGCAGTTGAAGCAACATACACCAAAGAAAACGGTGTGACGGTCAGCAACGGTACGTTGGAAGTCTCGGGGCTTTCTGCACACTACGGCAGCAAGGAGGGCTTTGAACTGGCTTTGCTGAGGGTTGCCGGAGCCTGTTTCAGCCAAAAAGAGAATCGCGCCGGAATCGATGACATACAACTTTCCAAAGGTTCGATCGCGCTGTCCAAGGAAGCTGATGGCCGTATTTCGCTTCTGTCACTGCTCAGAAATAATACGGCCGCTGCCGCCCCGGCAAAAACGGCTGTTTCCAACCGCCCGGCAGCAGTAAAAAAACCGTTGACCTGGGATCTCAAACAGTTCCGGCTTGACCGCTGTAACGCCTCCTTTACGGATAAGAGTCGCGAGGAAAAACCGTACTTCACACTGACGAACAGCACTATCAGCCTGTCCAATCTGCAGGGACCTAACTTCAAGCCGGCCAGATTAAAATTTACCGGCACCTTAAACAAGGCTACGCCCCTCAAAGCCAGTGGCTTACTGACGCCGCTCCCCTTCCGATACATGGGGGATATCAATGTCAGGAGCCTCCAGATCAGGGATTTTGAAGATTACTTCCCCGATGAGCTTAATGTTTTCGTACTGAGTGGTGCCTTCGATAGCGCCATGAGCGTTGACATCAGCCTCAAGGAGGGTAAACCGGTCGGCAGTTTTAGCGGCAGCAGTGGGATCCGCAGTTTTCACACGGTTGATGCCGTCGCCGAGGAAGATCTGCTGAAATGGGAAAGCCTGCAGCTGGATCGTATCCAGGGTACCCTTGAACCCTTTTCCCTCTCAATAGCTGAAGTCGCCCTCAACAATATCTATTCAAGGATCGTCGTCAGAAAAGATGGAACCCTCAATCTACAGAATCTGATGGCACAACCCAAGGGGCAAGGGGCAAGGGACAAGAGGCAAGAGGAAGGGGTAACGGAGCAAGGGTCAAAGGAGATAATTCTAAAGACGGAAGCTATTGCTCTGACGGGGGGAGTCAAAAACGATGGTTCTCCGACCGGCACCAAAGCAGCTATCAAAATCGGGAAGGTATCCGTGCAAGCCGGCACGATCGCCTTCAGCGACCGCCACCTGCCGCAAACCTTTAACAGTACCTTCTACAATCTTGGCGGACGGGTAAGCGGCCTCTCCTCTGAAACGGCTACCCTGGCCGAAGTCGATCTGCGCGGCAATCTCGAGAATCATTCACCGCTACAGATCACCGGAAAAATCAACCCGCTCCGTGACGATCTGTTTGTTGACCTGAAGGTCGCGTTTACAGATATCGACCTCTCTCCGGTGACCCCCTATTCAAGCACCTATCTGGGTTACACGGTTGAAAAGGGAAAATTGTTCCTGAACCTGAAGTATCTGATCGACAAAAAAACACTCACATCCGAAAACCGGGTCTTCATTGACCAGTTCACCTTTGGGGAAAAAGTAGCCAGCGAGAAAGCCACCTCTCTGCCGGTCCGTCTGGCAGTGGCCCTGCTCAAAGATCGCAAAGGGGAGATTCATCTCGACCTGCCGGTCACCGGCCGTACCGACGACCCCACGTTCAGTGTCTGGGGTGTCGTGTGGCAGGTTTTCAAAAATCTGATTGTCAAGGCGGCCACCTCTCCGTTTGCCCTGCTCTCTTCAATGGCCGGCAACGGACAGGATTTCAGTTCGATCCCGTTCGAGCATGGCAGGAGCGTTATCACTCTCAACGAACAGCAGAAGCTCAGCGCACTGGCCAAGGTACTTGCAGACAGACCCGGCATCAAGATGGAGATAAAAGGGTATGTTGAACGAGAGAAGGACGCCGAAGGGTTTCGCCGGGAGCAACTACAGCAGAAACTACGCAGTGAAAAATTCCTGCTGCTTGCCAGAAATCGACAGCTCAAGGAAGGTGTGACCGCTGCTGAGATGCAGATTCTACCTGAGGAGACCTCTGCACTACTCACGTCAGTCTACAAGAAGGAAAAGTTTCCCAAACCGCGTAATGCCGTAGGACTTGTCAAAGAATTGCCGGATGATGAGATGCGCAAGCTGATCATTGCAAATATAGTGGTTGGTGATCAGGAGCTGCAGGGACTGGCGCATGAGCGGTCGACAGCAGTCATTAACTATCTGGTTACAAAAGGGGGGTTACCCGCTCAGCGGCTTTTCCAGAAAAATGACGACATTCTGAAGGCACCCGCCACAGAAGGCGCTGTCCGCAGCCGGGTCGAGTTCAACGCCATTGCGCAGTAAGTACTAATGTCAATAGATACTGTAGTTGAGGGGATCGGAGAAGATTTCTTTAAGCAGCAGATTGTTGAGGTAATGGCCGGTCTTGTTGGCCTCAACCTTGCCCAGAATGCGGTAACCGCTGGTGTACAGGTCGCCGATCAGGTCGAGGATCTTATGGTTGACCAACTCCTTTTTGTAGCGCAGCCCGTGAGGATTCATGATCTCTTCGCTGCCGACAACAACCGCATTGTCGAGTGAGCCCCCCTTTGCCAGACCAACTTTACGAATGGCTTCAATCTCTTCCTGCAGCACAAACGTACGAGAATTGATGATGGCAAAAGCATTTTCAACATCCGTGACCCGTTTTTTCTGTTTTCCCACCGGCGGCCGAAAATCAATCGTCATGGTGATATCGAGCATATTGAGCGGTTTAACCCTGACCCAGGCATCGTTATGGTTGACTTCGACCGGGCGCAGTACCTTCAGGTAGACGCCGGTTTCGGGAAACTCATAAACCCCCGCTTTCCACATTCCCTGATAGAACTCCCAGGCCGAACCATCCAGAATCGGTACTTCCGGCCCGTCGATATAGATCAGACAGTTGGTAATGCCGGAAAAATAGAAGGCCGCCATCAGGTGTTCAATCGTAGATACCGCAGCGCCTTCTGCAGAGATCTGTGTTGAAAGGCGGGTATCGCCAACCATATCATAGCGGGCCGGTATAATCTTACCCCCCATGACGAAGGCGATTCCGAACTCGCGACGAGGCAGAAATTCAAGATTTACTTCCCGACCGGAATGCAGGCCGATGCCCGAAATCCTGAAAATGCGGTTTATGGTAGTCTGTCGTTTAATCATGTCAATTTCTGCCGACTTTTTAGCTCTTCATAATTTTTTGCCAGGGTGTCATACTTGCGCTCAAGCTCGCGGATCTGATCAAAGAGACAGCTGATCGCTTTGGCCTCGGGATCGGGTAGCTGTCCATGCTGCAGATCCGCACGTCCAACGTCCTTCTTCTCTTCAGCCATGACCATACGCCCCGGAATACCGACTACGGTAGCATTCTCCGGGACTTCCTTGACGACGACCGAATTGGAGCCGATCTTGGCCCCTTTGCCGACCGTAAAAGGGCCCAGTACCTTGGCTCCCGATCCAATGACAACATTATCTGCCAAGGTCGGATGACGCTTCACCTTATCCCAGGTTACACCGCCAAGCGTCACACCATGATAGAGAGTAACATTATCGCCTATCTCGGCGGTTTCACCGATGACAACCCCCATACCGTGATCGATAAAGAACTTGTGGCCGATCCTGGCGCCGGGATGAATCTCAATGCCGGTAAAAAAACGACCGATATGCGAGGTAAAGCGCCCCACGAAATAAAATTCATGCGTCCAGAACCAGTGCGCAATCCGGTAAAACCAGAGTGCGTGCAGGCCCGGATAGCAAAAGATGATTTCCATTACATTCCGGGCGGCTGGATCACGCTCGAAGACGGAATTAATATCTTCTCGGATGTTTTTAAACATTGAATGACTCCCGGTTTTTCTCCCAAAAATATGGACTTACACCTAGCATATTGCTGGCAAAGCTGTCAAATTCATTTCATGGAAGCGGTAAAACTTCCTGCTCGACAAACGTGCCGATATTTCTTATAACCTGCTGACGACTTTTATTTCGTACGGGAGTGACCATGACTACGCTGTCCCTCACAGCACCGGCCAAAATAAATTACCTGCTGGATGTTATCCGACGCCGCCCTGACGGTTATCATGACCTGCGCATGATCATGCAGCGTATCAATCTGTGCGACACGATCAGTCTCACGTTAACGGATGTTCCCGGAATCAGGGTTATCTGCAACGCAGAAGGTGTCCCCGACGGCCCTGACAATATCGCCTGGAAAGCCGCACAGGTTATGCTCGATCTGGCGGCTTCAGATCTGGGTGCCGCAATTGAAATCACTAAAAACATTCCAATCGCAGCCGGTCTGGGTGGTGGCAGCAGTGATGCCGCTACGGTACTGATGGGGATGAATGAATTGCTGCAGCTCCGACTGACTGAACAGCAACTTATGGATACCGGCTGTAAACTTGGCGCCGACGTCCCTTTCTTTATTTTCAAAAAAACAGCGCTGGCAGAGGGTATCGGCGAAAAGTTAACTGCCATCCAGAATATGCCGAAGTGCTGGATTCTGCTTATCAATCCAAAAGTTCCTGTCTCAACCGCCTGGGTTTATCGATCTTTACAGTTGACAAGAACAGGTGAGCTGAATAAACTGCCGGAGTTTTTCGATTCGGTCGATCACATCGTTTCATTCCTGTCAAACGATCTGGAATCTGTTACCATTCAGGCTTTTCCGGTGATTGCCGACATCAAGAATCGCCTGCTGGCTTGGGGAGCCGCCGGAAGCATGATGTCAGGTAGCGGGCCAACGGTGTTTGGTATTTTCAATGATTATGAAAGAGCCGAAGCAGCGCGCCGTGAGATCACAGCAGGCACAAACTGGTTTGCAGCAACTGTAGAAACACTCTGATATTGTGGTACATCCATCTTTCATTGGGGCGTCGCCAAGCGGTAAGGCACTGGATTTTGATTCCAGCATTCCCAGGTTCAAATCCTGGCGCCCCAGCCATTCATTCCCGTGCTGATACAACTCATCGCCATCCACCCCTGTTCCTCCCCCCAGTCGGTTCCGCTTGCAAATGCTTTTTTAAAGTCCTATGCCGCTCAGAGCGGCGTATCTATTGAGCTCGTTGATTTTTTCCTTGGTCAGGATTCGGCGCCGTGTGCGACACGGGTCGCTGAATCGCACCCCGTAGCCGTTGGTTTTTCTCTGTACGTCTGGAACCGTGAACTCTGTAGCCTGATCGCTGCGGAACTGCGACGAACGCAGCCGCATATCATGCTGTTCTGTGGTGGTCCTGAAGCGACGGCCGATGCCGCTGGTGTTCTGGATGAGGGAATATTCGATTTCATTATTGTCGGAGAGGGAGAAGTACCTTTTTTACATATTTGTGAATGTATCGCAGCGGACAGGGCGATTACAGGAATCGCAGGTATCGCTACCAGAGAAATAACGGCTGCGCCTGCCACTACGCCACTGTCAGATCTGGACAGCATACCCTCCCCTTACCTGAATAACGTCATCGACCTTGGCACCTGCTCCGGCCTGCTCTGGCAATTGTCACGCGGCTGCGCTTTCAGCTGTGAATTCTGCTTTGACGCCCGCGGCATCCACGGCGTGCGGCGCTTTTCTTTAGTGCGGATTGAAGCCGAATTACGCCACTTTGCAGCCCATGGTGTATCTCAGATCTTCGTGCTCGACTCCACCTTTAACCAGGATCTGCGGCGTGCCAAAACGATCCTGCGATTAATCAGAAATATCGCTCCGGATATTCACTTTCACTTCGAAGTCCGCTCCGAATTTCTTGATAAAGAGCTGGCCGGACTCTTTGCCCGGATCACTTGTTCGCTGCAGATTGGCCTGCAGAGTTCCAATCCAGACGTGCTCGCTCAGGTCGGTCGGTCTTTTAGCCAGAATGACTTCAGTGCAAAAGTCGGCTTATTAAATGACAGTGGTGCCGTATTCGGATTTGACCTGATCTATGGCCTGCCGGACGACACTCTGGCCGGTTTTTGCACCAGTCTGGATTACGCGCTTTCACTCTACCCCAACCATCTGGATATTTTTCCGCTGGCGGTTCTTCCGGGGACCCGTCTCTTCCAGCGCGGGTCGGAACTTGCTCTACAGTGGCTCAACACACCACCCTACACGCTTATTGCAACCAAAGAGTTCACCGCCGCAGACATGGCTGCAGCCGCTCGGCTGGCAGCCGCCTGTGACATATTCTATACGCGCGGCAGGGCGGTTGCCTGGTTCAACTCGGTTACGCATGTTCTCAAGCTTACGCCTTCACAGTTTTTCCAACTCTTCGCTGACTGGCTTCTCCGCAAAGATCTGCCGAATCTGGTGGAGTCAGACTTCGACGATAACGAAATCTGGCAGATGCAACGAGAATTCCTGACGCAACTCTTCACACCGAAACAGCTCAAGCGTTTTCTGCACCTGGTGCTGGATCTGGTTGATTACCATCACTGTTACGCAGTGGCGCTGCTGGCTGAACCTCCAGCACCGACACGAAAATTGGTCTCCGGAAAAGAGCTGTTATCGATGTCATTCAGACTGGCCGCCTCAACGCAGGTGATACGCTTTCACTACGAGATCCAGGAACTGATTGAGTGCGGGTCAACCGACATTCGCTGGATGCAGGCACATTTCTCTCCCAGCGGATCACAGGCGGTCATATACCCGCACGACGGCCAAGTGTGCACAGAATCGCTGGATGGTATCTATATTGAGCTGCTGAAAGAGATCGATGCAGGAGTCACGGTGGGAACCATTATCAAAAAGCTCGGGCTGTCCCGGCACGATGCCGAAGAGTTCCTGTTATTCGCCCATCAGGAAGGCATCATCACAAGCAGTTTGTAATCGGCATGTCACCGTTGGCCTCAATTCAACCGTATATAATCAGACATATACTCAAAAGAAGTTGCATTTTAGCGATTCATTTAGTATAAGTCTCTCTTTCGTTTCCTGTAACGATGTAGCTCCCTTCTCTGAAAGGTGTTTTCACGTCATGCATGACAAAATCAAGATTTTTTCCGGCAACTCAAACCCGGATCTGGCTCTGAAAATTTGTAGCAGTTTAGGTGTACCCCTTGGAGCTGCCCGCGTGCGCCGTTTTTCGGACGGTGAAGTCATGGTAGAAATCGGTGAGAATGTTCGTGGCCGTGACGTATACGTCGTACAGTCAACCTGCGCTCCCACCAATGACAACCTGATGGAATTACTGGTGATAACAGATGCGCTGAAACGTGCGTCAACGGGAACGATCACCGCTGTCATACCCTATTACGGATATGCCCGTCAGGATCGCAAGGCAGCGCCGCGTACCCCGATCACGGCTAAACTGGTTGCTGATCTGATTACAACCTCCGGCGTAGACCGGGTCGTCACCATCGACCTGCATGCCGGTCAGATTCAGGGTTTTTTCAATATCCCGGTTGATAACCTCTATGCAGCACCGGTTATCCTGAACTACCTGAAAGACCGCTTTAAAGGGGAACAGGTCGTTATGGTTTCTCCCGATGCCGGCGGTACGGAACGCGCCCGTGCATTTGCCAAGCGCCTGCAATACTCGCTCGCGGTTATTGATAAACGCCGCACCGGCCCGAATGTGGCTGAAGTAATGCATCTGATCGGTGATGTCCGCGATAAGGTTGCCATTATTCTGGACGATATGATCGACACCGCCGGAACATTGACCCAAGCGGCCAAGGCGCTCAAGGAAAACGGAGCCAAATCGGTCTATGCCTGCGCTACGCACGGCGTCCTGTCCGGTCCGGCCATTGAACGTATCAACAACTCCGAAATTGAAGAAGTTGTTTTAACAGACACCGTCCCGCTTGGCGACAAAGAAGCTCAGACCACGAAAATCAGAGTTTTGTCTGTTGCCGATCTCCTGGCTGAGGCGATCCGTCGTATCCATGAAGATGAATCCGTAAGTTCGCTGTTTGTATAAATATCACTATTACGTATCAATTTTAGAATAGGACGGGGTGACCCCGTTACTACACCTGGAGGAACAGTATGCAACAGAAACAAATGAATATCGAGCTTCGCTCCAAGACCGGCACCGGCGTAAGCCGCAGACTTCGCATTGCAGATATGGTTCCCGGTGTTGTCTACGGTAAAGGTATTGACCCCATGCCTGTTAGTATTGCCTATCGTGAACTGCAGAACGCCATTGCCGGCGAAGGTGGGCAGAATAACCTGATCACCCTGATCGGTGGCGGTGCTCTTGATCAGAATATAGTTATTGTTGTTGATCTGCAGTGCGACCCTATCAAGCGCACATTCAAGCATGTCGACCTGCATCGTATTAACCCTACCGAGAAACTGCGTGTTACCGTACCGATTTCGCTGACAGGAACTGCTATCGGCGTGAAAGAAGGCGGTTTGCTCGATCTCGCCCACCATGAACTGCATGTCGAATGTCTGCCCGGCAACATTCCTGATCATATCGTGATCGATGTAACCAATCTGGCGATTGCCCATTCAATTCATGTCAACGAGATTCCGCTTCCGGAAGGAATTACCCTTCTCGACAACCCCAAGACTCCTATTGTCAGCGTTCTCGGCAGAGCCAAGGAAGCTGAAGCAACAGCGTAGGCAGTTCAAGAGGTACCTTTCGCATGAGTATGTATGTCATAACGGGGCTGGGTAATCCCGGCCCCACGTATCAGTGGACCCGCCATAATGCGGGTTTTCTTTTTTTAGACCGTCTGACCGACACCGAGAACTGCTCCATGAGCAAAAAGTCGTTCTCAGGTCTGTCAGGTGAATGGGTTTTTAACGCCCATCGCATGATACTGCTCAAGCCGCACACCTTCATGAACCTGTCGGGCAAAGCTGTGATGCAGGCACTGCAATTTTATAAGTTACCCCTCTCCCACCTGATCGTTGTGCACGATGAACTTGACCTTCCCTACGGAACCGTACGCTTTAAGCAGGGGGGGGGCCATGGCGGTCACAACGGCCTGCGCTCGATCATCGAACAGTTCGGCAAGGGAGATTTCCTGCGCCTCAGAATCGGCATCGGGAAATCGCTCCATGGTGATACCACCTCCCATGTTTTGGGGAATATCCCGCCGCAGCAGATGGAGAAACTTCCGCAGGTTCTTGATGGAGCCCGGAATATGCTCACAATGATGCTGACCGAAGGACTTCCCAAGGCCATGAGTCTGTATAATAACAAAAGTTTTTTGGAAAACAGCTGACATAAACCGGTATGCCCGTCGCAGAGCTAACACCATGATGAATTCCTACGATGCTTCAAATGGGTGGACTATTCATACTGATTCGGCTTTTTTTGCTCTGGACGATAAAAATCCCCATAGAGCACTGACCTGAAAGCAATTAGCGCTGTCTGTGACGAGGCCATCGCTTCAGGATGCGGTACGTGGGCAGAAATTCTGATATATGAGGCTGATGATTATTTGAGAGACGAAGAATAAACGACTTACTGCCTAGGTGCTTAGAATTTACTTATTTACCGTTTGTACTGTTTTCATATTGCAAAGGGAAAGGTAAAGGAAATTGGCTACGAAAATGACAATTATTCAAAAGTGGAGATCGAAAACTTTGATCTGATTCACAAAGCTAAACGTCGTACAGAGGTATTGCCACAGGAATGTCAACGTGCCTTTGCGTTGAGACAACGCTTGGCAGGGGCTGAGGGTATAACCGCGTAGTGCCTTAAATACGCATGTGGGTATGTTGAGTTGATAATACAGCTTGTAACGTTATAGTTTATGTAGTATATATCCACGCATCAGACTGTTCTGATTCGGTACTTTGATGCTCGGCTTTTTACTGTCTTCCAGTTATTACTACCGGGCACACCGGGGAGCCAAACAGCAACCAAGTCTGATCATCCTGTTACAGGTTTTCAGACTTGTTTTGTATTAATCAAAAGCGGGAATAACTCAGTGGTAGAGTGCAACCTTCCCAAGGTTGAGGTCGCGAGTTCGAATCTCGTTTCCCGCTCCAAAAACATACAGTGGCCAGATTATCGATCTGGCCATTTTTGTTTATTAAATTCAGTGCCCTACAAATATCCTCCTCATATATCAATCCCTATTGCTCTTTAATTAAATATCGATTACCCACTATAAAAGTCGGGTTTGTGACAAATCTGTGACAAATCAGGCATGGCCGGATGGAGCAACGGCACTGCGCTATCTACTGAGCTGGAAACTTCAAGAGAGAAAAGGCAGGAGGCCCTTAATGACAGCGGTTGAACTCTTGCAGTCTGCTGACAGAATTAGCTGTGGTATGCATAATGAGGCGCTACTGTTCAATGATTCTCCAGAGTGGAAGCGGATTGTGTCTGACGATGCAGGTAGAAAGTTCTGGAGGCCAGGACGAGTACCAGTCCGAGGAGCTTAAACGAAACGTGATAGTGGAGATACTCCAATTCCAGATCAAGGATGATATCAAGGCGGCGAGGATTGAGGTTGCGAGGCGGAACACATGACCGTACGTTGAGCAACCGAAGACGAGCCAACGAAGATAGGGCCTTGATATGGAAGTGGTATTAGCCAGGAAAATCGTCGGATGGCGAGGGCACAACTTCACTGCATGTATTAATCCCTGCTAAACCGATTGCAAGCAGATAGACGGCATACCTGAATCCATAAACGGTTACAACTTCTACAACTTTTTTCCATCGTGTGATGGGGTGATCGCTTCGTGCGACCATAAATCCCACAGAGCACTCATGTATGCGACGATAACGATAGCGAATGTGCCGTTTATTAGAACTAAGCTTATGGTCTTCTGCTATTCCCAGTTTTTTCATCACTTCGCGATGCTCCTCAAGCTCCTCAGGTTTGGGAGGAGAAGTTTTGGCAAATAAAGAGACGTAGACCATAGAGTCCGGCACCCCAATTAGTTTCAGAAAATTCCTGAATTCAATAGCACCTTTAAATTCAGTAAATCGAGCGTACCCTTGAATCACACTGTAGCGATTTATAAAATCAAGGCATCCATTCTTAACGTCTTCAAGTTCTAATAAAGAGAGCTTGGCAACTTTTTTAAGTATTTTGTTTACAATTTCTTTGTCAGCAGGGTAGTCAGGAGGGGGTGGGAAAAGTACGATATTTGCGGTATCGCCTTTGGATTTTCGTTGCCAGTAAGACAGATGGCGGGGCGTACCCCCTTTAGTTGTCAAGTTCCGGATGTTTTCAGCCCACATACACCAGGAAAGTACCATATCAGAAGGCAAGCAGAGCATCCTGGCAATATCGTCAGTGGTCATGCCGTGCTCCTGATGCTGTCGCAATGAATGTTCCACAAGGGCCCAGTCTGGCAGAATAGAGAAGACAGTATCGCATTCAGGCTGAATTGCGAGTGGCACCCGAGTTTTTTTTGCAAACTGGTCGGGAAATAGCGAGGCAGCGTGTTTGGAAAACCGCTCTATGAACGCTTCCATCTTCCATGTTTCTGCACCGATTTGAGACTTTGATCGAAATACCATGGCCCGCTTGAGCCCGGTAATCTGCATTACCGCCTTTACACTCAGGGATGGCTGTACCGCCTCACCCCTGACGGCCTGCCCCAGAAGCCAGTCAGTCAAATGAAAATATGATTGCATGGTTGTAGAAACTTCGGCGTGTCCTAACAAGGAAGAGAGCCCATACAAAAACTGTCTTCCCTGGTCCATATTGCCAAATAGTCCCTGGATAATCCTCTCACGAGTCTTCTGATCAACCCGCATTTCTTTCAGTGCGTTTGGCAGGGACTCATGAAACAGGTTGTCTGGAAGGAGCATAATAAGAATGCGATTTGCAAAGCTATGCCGCAGGTGATGGTATCTTGAAGTCGCATCACCGGTTACTTGATGTAAAGAAGCTTGGATTGGTAAATAGATGGCCCCCTCATTTGGTATGTTATTGCTTCCAGGCGTTCCAAACAGAAATGCTGTCAAACTTTCTCTACGATTCTCTTCAGCAATTCGGAGCTGCTTCCAGTTCATCAGCATCGCCAGTTCATCTGGGTCAAGGAGAAGCCAAACGGGTATTCGTCTGGTAGAATCTGGTGTCTTTGGGCGAAACAGGCGGCTTGTTCTTATAATGACTTCGGGCAGTTTTGTGCCCATTAGATCGACAATTCGTAAACTGAGTGCTTCATCGCGCCTCAAACCACACTTGTAGCCAAGAATTACAATTAGGCATTGGATGGTTTGCAGACGGCTGCGCTTTGGAAGCTCACAGCCAAGTGCCTTCTGGACCAGTCTAAACTGGGATGGGCTGATTAGGTTGGCATCAACACCAAGCTCAGGAGGGCCACTACTACTGACCATCCCGCTCATATCAATTTCTGGTGTGCCATAGTTCCGCATTAAAAAACGGTGAAACTGCGTCAAACGAAAGGATGTGGCCTGTCGCTGCTTGCCCTTTGCAGAGTTGATGGCGTCATCGTAAAGGTCGCGGAGTTCCGTCGGTTCATACTGCGTAATATCACTCCTGCCGGCACAGGCAATCAGTTCCTGATCTATTGCCTGAAGATACGTTGCAACAGAACTTGGTTGCAAAGCAGTTTTACGTTTGCGCCCATGAACAACATTAGGCAGACGTGTCAGTAATTCTACTGCCCACTGACCAAGCATTTGCATAACCGGTGATAGCTCTCGCATATTTTTTTCAAGAAATAGCTGTACTTTATCACTAGTGGGTTTGCAGGTTAGGCGAGTGCGTCGTGCGTCGCCCAGAATGCTGGTAAGTTGTTTCCTGAGTTTTTCCTGTCGTAGCATATCCACATTGTCATTATAAATTACAGTCTTTTGACTCCCGGAGATATCTTCTTTGCTGCTTCCAATGTCGTGATCATCAATTACCGACTTATCGGAAAGTAATCGAGTCCACACATTCGATGGAACAGAGACAGAAATCGACTTGCAGGTTGCATAACTGACAAGGAATCCAGGGATACGCAATCCAAGATAACATGCAGCCGCTTCGTATAGGTTTTTAATGGAGAAGTGAGTGGAGGTGCCGGAGAGTCTATACAGAATTGCCTTCAGACAAGTCTGCTGGGCATCCAGTTGGTGGCACCATGTAAGGTGTTCGCTGTAATGCAGGTGCAATCTGATAATAAGGGATTGGGTCAGTGGATCTGGAAACCAGCGCCGGTTAATGTATTTTGTTTTTTCAGGCTCATCCGCTAATTTCGGATAAATGTACGGCCGTTGCATATCGACCCACATCAATCCATTCTCCATTCTGACCCGGTCTGGCAATCCTCTTAATAAGGCAGTTATCCATTTACTTGTAAGAAGGCCTCCATACATGATTGCTGAGAGAAGTATTAATCCCAGGTGCCTTGAAGGGCTGTCGTCTGGCTCCTGTTCAAGGTATACCGCAATAGCGTCGTGATACATTTTAAAACTGTTGAGACTCCTGAATGACAACGGTGTGAAGCGTGCAGGCTCTCTGCCGGCGGGGACTGGCATGCTTGGAATGTAGACATTTTTCCAGCCGCATGTGATTTTCCCTGCTTCAAGTCCCTTGATAAGAAACCCAAGCATATATAAATATTCCAGGGTCTGTGATTGCTTCTTTAATTGCCGAAAGAGATATTCAGCATCCTTGGATGTGAATGTTGCGTTATCGGCTCCAGTGTAGATGGATGGATTTGTTTTGTGAAGATAAACAAGTACACGGTCTTCCAAACGTATCCGATGTTGCTGGGAATCGATTTTGTGCAGAGCACCGGTATGTACCGTTGCCCAAAATGGTGCCGGTTCCAGTTTCATTACCAATACTCTTGAATGCCTGGCATGGGTCTCCAACCGTCATTTTCAAGGAGCCGGACAAGAAACTTGGAGAGGGTTGCGGCATAGCTTTGCGGTGAGAGGGCTGAATATGTTCCCCATGGTTCCTCGCCGCGCTCCCAGTGTCCCATAAAAGCGGCAATATATTCAGGTGGGCACCGCTCTTCCAGTAAATTGGATCTCAAATAGTGACGGCTGGCATTTGGTGGCATTTCGTATTTCAAGTTTTTTCGTATTTCCTTCCAGATATCGGTAGGGGTCACCACTTTTCGTTTGGCCTGTTCTGTCATAAAGAAAAAAAGTGGCAGCTTGTCGCTCGGAATGCGGGATTCCAGAATGTACCGCAGGGAATTGAACAGATCTATGTCAAGGTATTCGAGTTTTGGCATAAGATAATCGAGGTGAGTCAGGTATTCGGTGTATTGCTGCACACAGACCGGTGGAAGCCAGACAATCCGAGCGTTGTAATAATCTACTCCATCTTTGTCTGAAATAGCAGCGAAGCCAGTGGTTCGATCAATCTGGGAAGGGGGCAGCAATGGACTGTTTACTGCCCTAAAGCCTGTTGAAAAAGCGAACAGAATTGCGGTGTACCGCATGATATTGTTATGCAGGCGCAGTAATTTGTCAGCGCTCCGCGGCATCTTTTGGATCACTTTCATGCGCTCCTGCAGGTTTGTAACCATCTTTTTGACAGATGTTTGTTTCGGACGGTAGGCCGTACCTGACATTCCAGTACATGTGGCAGGGGGGATGGGATTTTCAGCTTCACCAAGAAAAACATCGACGGCTTCCAATGATTCTTGCTGAATGAAGGTCATGACTTCTGTACAGCACTCTTGAAACATTTTCTGTAGCTTGCTTACCGGGTACGCTGTGTAGTGCAGGGGCGGCATTCCGAGGAAGTCTTTTCGTCCAGTCAGTAACATGGCCGTTGTCAAATCTCCTCCTTTTTGGTGAGCAAGGGAATTATGGAGATAAATTTCCAGCCGCTTAATGGTTAACCGAGTATGATGTCGTTTGTTGATACCGGAGATGAATTCAGCCAATGCCTTGTCATATTTACCGGCTTGCGGTGAAAAGAGGTTATTTTCATAGTGGCTTTTTCGGACGGAGACAATATAGTCATCAATTATTTTTTCAAGCCCTGTTCCGGAAGTTACTTGAAAAAACTCATTTCTGTCCTCCGCATTCAAATAAAATGCTTCGCCAAGTTTCATATCAAACGGTAATTTAGGGGGATACGCAATCCAGTACCCGGTTTTGCTCCCGTTATATAGATATCCTGGTGGAGCGATTTCAGGGTTAATTGCATCGCATAAATAAAACTTTTCAAGATCAGTCAAAGGCACTGAACGTAAAAATATTGTTACAGCCACCGCCGCAAGTTCCAGATTGCTAATTCCACTCCATTGATTGCCATTACACGTTTGTTCTGTTGTCAGCTGATACACTGCGGAAATAAAACAACTCAGCTCAAAGTATGTCAGCATTTCCCATCGGTGGGGTAAACGTTGATTGTGCATCGTTATGCTAGAAATATATGAGCGTTTCTCTTTCTTGTGCTGAGCGGCGGATTTGTCATCCATCGGCGTGTTTTTATTTGCCGAATCTATAATTAAAAAATCAATCGCTCCGGAAGGCTCATCACATTCCAATTTGCTGACAGCTGCAGAAACCGGCTGGATAACTCTCACGGAGTCAACTTTTCCGATAAGATCCTGATCGACTGCGTAGTTTACGGAGTGTCTGATCGTTCTGAATGCTCGTGGTTTGCCAGTTCTGCTATATGTTTTGGCCCGTTTCTGGGAGAAAGCGTAATCGAGGAGCTTATAAATTATTTCAAGTAAATCACCGGTCCTTTTGATGCATTCTATATATTCTCCTGCACCTTCTGGAAGTGTGGCCGGAAGATCGTTATACGTGTCATGTCTTGGGGGGAGCAGGATCTTTCTGGCAAGACGGCAAGATTTCTGCAGTGCATCCTCGTACTCTTTCTCACGATGGGTATTAAGTCGTTTTCTGTGACGCAATATAGTGGCCGCCACAACGATATATGCCTCTATAAGAAGGTGCCGCTCCGTGATGTTATGTTGCAACGACGAAATACCAAGGCAGACGTAGACGGAGTGATTGGAATAAAGTTTCTGAAACGGTCGTGCTTCTTTAAAATAACTGATATTGGCTTGGGGATGATACTTCTCAATATCTTCCCTTTTCTCTTTAATGGCTTGAGCTGCTTTCAGACAGAGTTCAAAGTCTTCTTCAGACAGAAACTCTTCTGGACTTTCAAGGTCATAAATTGCTTTTATCAGGTTTGATATAACTAGAAACTGTTCATTGACTTGAATGATGCCCTTACAATTAGGAGGACAGTTAATGAGGCTGAAATAGAGCTCAAGATTATCTGTAGCAGTGCCAGTGATTGAGCTTATAAACTCTATTAACGTACTGTCTTGTTCTTCCATTTCCTGACCGTTTCCCTGGTAACATTTAGCATTCTTGCCAGTTGTGACGTGCCGCAAGGGGGTTTAAGCAGTTGATCTTTAATAGTACTTGGAAGAATTTGAAGGTAGCGGTACAGGGATTCGCTTGACTGAATACTTAAACAGGCTGTGGTCAGGAAGATATCTGCCAGGCAATGGTTAACTATTGCATCGCTATCCATTTTATCAATGTGAATAACCGGGATTGCGTCAGATGGTGGAAGGCAATTACGTGCAATCGAGAAAGATCGAACGCCGCCTATACAGTTATATCCGTCACGCTTTGAATAAATTACCTGAACCGGATGCAGTTCGAGCAGAGTATATACCGCTCGCTTTGACAGATACTTTGCAGGTGTGGCGAGTAAAAACTCAGTCTGAATGAAGTGCTCAATCATTCCCGGTTCAGTAAATGTTTTGTGCGGTGTGATCTCGCCAAGAGGTATGTGTAGAGGTTTATTCTGTACGTCCAAGTTCTCGCCCCAAATCTGTAGAATCATCAGATATATGTGGATTTGAGCTTGTCTCAGTCAGTTCAGTATCTCTGATTACCTGTTCTGGCTCGAATGTGTGAGTGCATTCCCGTGGTGGCGGGAAGAGTTGCCGAACGTCAATACCAGCGACTCCGTTATTATCAAGCAGTTCTCGTGTTTTCCGGGTGAGGGTGGAGTTGGAGAAGAGAGCGAAATATTCCGTTCGACTCTCTTTGCCCCAATGGACATATCGACCCTTCTCTTTCAGCTTTGCAATATCTGCAAGCGTAAACTGGTTGCCATTAAGCTTGCATTCACCAAAGAAGATGTTTTTCTTATCGTCGTCAGCGGCGACGATATCGATTTCAACTTTGCCGCTTTTATCCCAAAAACCGCTGATACGATCGAAAAGGAAAGGAACAATTTTTTCATTATTTCTGTTGATCAGGATTTCTCGCACCATTTCTTCAAAAACCCACCCCTGAAAATTTGTCAAATCCTCATCAATTTTGTCTGCAAGTCGTTCAGTCGCACCGATCTCAACAAGTGTCTGGTTCTTATGGATATAACGAAACCAGAACTTGAGGAAATGGTCTGCAATGTGATAACGCCCCCCTTTATGATCTTTCGTCGTGGCTGTGACTGGTGACCTTCGTTCAAGAACTCCATATTCCGAGACCAGCTCGTCAAGGTACCTGCTGATGCTGTTCACATTAATTCCGGTTTTGTCCGCAATCTGAGCCATTTGCGTCACCCCTCCGGCCACCGTTTGCAAGATGGAGAAGTAGAGGTGATAGTTTTTGCCGAATTCCTCAATGAGCAGATCGCGTCCTTCCTGCTGGAGCAGGGCGTCCTGTTCACAAAACAGCCTGCTGATAACAGCTTTATGAGTCAAGTGGAAAAGTCTGGACCGATCCAGGATCGCATAGTATTTTGGTACGCCACCAAAGAGTGTATGGTAAAAAAGCAGATTTTTTGCTACATCGACGCCATTGTCAGTTAATATTTGTGCGATGGTGTCAACGGACAGCGGCTTGAGAGACATTTTAATGCTTGCCCTGTTGAAGAGAGGCTCTTTTTCCCCCTCGAAGATGTCTCGCATCAGAGTCTGGACCGAGCCCACGCAGATAATGGCTCCTTTGGCACTGTCCTGATAGGTATCCCATAAGTTCTGCAGAACCGAAAACACGCTCCCATCTACCTGCTGAAAATTCTGAAATTCATCAATCATGATATACAAAGGAGTTTTGCTCATCTCTTTGAAAAGAACGGTGAACAGTGAATCAAACGAGTTAATTGAGACAGATTTTAGGATGGGAATGCGTTCAGCAAGAATTTCAGAAAATTCGGCAAGCAACAAGTGAGATTTCTTCTTTGATACAAAGAGATATACGAAGTCATCCCGGTCTTCTGTGAAATGTTTGATCAGAGATGTCTTGCCGACTCTTCGGCGACCGCTGAGCACGAAAAGGTGCGCCCGATCTTTCCCATCAGTAAAGAGCTCATCAAGACGAAATAGCTCATTTTTTCTATTGTAGAATTTCATAAATGCCACCAATGGTATATTTTAATATCATACATAAATATACCATACACGTATATTTCCGTAAATAGTGTAATTATATATGATACAAATAGATACAAATAGTGGCTGATTTATAGTACTATTATGTATTATACTTTTTTGTATCATTCAAAATTGAGGCATTAGATTGCAGTCAAAATATGCCATTTTATATCAGCTGTAAAGTCTATTTTCAGTGACAACAAATATTGAACTAAAGGGATTAATATGGCAGAACGTGAAGAAAATAATAGACTGACAATGATTCTAACATGCTATTTTTATATTGTATAATTCCATTTAGTGGTATATAGTTCATTCTATGGAAACTTATATATTAAACATTTTCAAGGTTGAGGTCGCGAGTTCGAATCTTGTTTCCCGCTCCACACAAATCAAGGACTTAGGCGAAAAGCTTAAGTCCTTTTTCTTCAAGTTGTGCTTTTTTTGTGATTGTGTCGTTCGTGACCTCTCGCCTGAAACAGCCAACAATCCAACTCATAAGAGCTGACGATCACAGAATCCAGAGACGGTGGTATCTACATGCATTCATATCCCTACACTATAACGATTTCATCCGAAAAGGGGGGCGTCGGCAAGACAACCCTCGCTACCAACCTGGCGATCTATCTGAAGGCCATGCGCGAAGATCTGCCGGTCACGGTCGTGTCGTTTGACAACCATTTCACCATTGATAAGATGTTTGCCCTGACGCAGTCAGGGACAACAGACGCCGACGTGCACGCCCTGATGATGGGTGCACCAGCCGGTGAAGTCGTCCGGACCGGTCAATATGGCGTCAGCTATATCCCTTCATCACCTGAACTTTCTGATACTCACGAACGCTTCAAAGGTCCGATGACGTTAACCAGAATGCTGGCGGAATCCGGACTGTCGGGCATCGTCATTATCGACACGCGCCCCGATCTTAATATTTTGACTCAAAACGCACTGTACGCTGCCGATCGTGTCCTGATACCAGTCAAGGATTTACCGAGTCTGGAAAATTGCAAGAATATCTTCGCTCTGTTTGATCAGCGCGGAATTGACAAAAAGTCTCTCTCCCTGATTCCCTGCCTGATTGACTCACGTATAAAGTTTGAAGGCATTTTCAAAGATCAGAAAACGCTGTTGCGCGCAATCGCGGTCAATCGCGGCTACCGTTGTTTGGACACCTTCATCTCAAAAAGCCCGAAGGTGGAAAGTCTCAATACCAATCCGGATGGAAAGATCTATCCGATCCTGACTTACGCCCGTGGCACGGAAGTGCATGGACAATTCATGGAAATTACCCGCGATGTCCTTAGAAGCCTTGATGCGACTACGGAAACCCGGGCCTGCCTGTATCACACTTGGCTGCTGGAAAAAGAGGCTCACAAAAAAGAATCGTATCTGGCTCGGTTGGAGGGACTGGCAGAGCGCTGCCTGATCTGCGGAGCGTTGCTGACAGACAAACCGGAAGACCGAAGCTTCTACTTTGAAACGTCTGATCGCGCCGCTCGCGGCTTTCTGCATGGTGACTGTGTCAGCGACATGCTCTGTTCAACGCTGTACGGATTGAAAGAGGATGATCACTCCTTTCATGCCGCCAGAAAGATTATCGCAGACAAAGCCGGAAAGGCCGTTTCAATCCTCGCTCCCCGAACGACCGACTCTCACAGCCTGCTTGACTATCGTCAGATCAGCATGACAGGTGAGCAGCAGTTTCAGAAGAGCGTTGAGATGCCCGGTTTTGAAGCCGGTGAATTCAACGGCATTCAGGATCGTTTGTATCTGCTGCTTAATGAGGCTTTGGCGGGATTTGAAGGCAAATTACGTCTCGGCGGCTGGCTTGCGGTTTATCCAGTTGACCCGGCCAACCCTGAGGCGATTTTACATCAGGAGCACTACAAGAGTGTTCAAAAGCTACAACGGCACGTGACTGAATCCATCATGACTACCTGACAAGCTGCGAGGCCGGAACCAGGGTCACACCCTGACGATCCAATGCAGGCAATGCGAAGGCCAGTGCTGAAATAGTAGCCGGATGCGGATGACAGATTGCAATCGCTGAACCTGTTTTTTTAGCCAGCTTGACCGCTTGCGCAAGCTGGCCCAGTATGTAGGTACGCTCCTGCTCGTTATCCAGAAAGATATTCCGGCGGGCACTCTTGATTCCCACGTGATGTGAAAGTTTCAGAGCGGTACTGTGCGGAGTTGTGACACTATCAATAAAGAACAGATTTTTGCCCTTCAAGACTTCCAGCACAATCGTCATCTTATCTTCATGTTCAGTAAATTCAGACCCCGTATGATTATTGGCGCCGACCGCTCCCGGTATCTCCCTAATCAGATTGGCTAACCGCTCCCGTAGTTCGCTGTCATCCATTGACACCAGCAGCCCGTTCGATTCCAGACGCCGTCCCGGCCATCCTTTGGACTGCATCGGGATATGCACCATGGTTTCTATCTGCCGTGAGGCGGCATACGCCACCACCGCTGCATCATTGCGCAATCCGGGAATAATTGAAAATGTCAGCGGCACCCCGATTTCCGCCAGCGAACGGGCCTCAGACAGACTGCTGCCCATATCGTCGATGATAATTGCCAACCGGGCCGGTGCGCCATCACGTTGCACCGGCTTCTCTTTTTTAGACGGTGGCACTGACGGGAGCGAAATATCAGGTTCTTTGTATTCAGGCTGCGTAACGATCGGAGATTGTGGAGTAGCCGTTTCAGGCTTGGGGATGACCGGAGCAACAGGTGCTACCTGCGATTGTTCCGGTTGTTTGTGTTGTGTATGGGTGGTCTTTTTGAAAGAGTAAAAGAGAATGTAACCTGCAAGTGCAATTACAATCAGAAAAAATATCGTCAGGGCCGCCACACGGGGCCCTGACGATTTCTTTTTGAATTTATTTTTGTTTGAAACAGCCATGAGCTACCGTTACTACTTGTCTACGCCCATTGACTTTATTAATCCCCACCCTTTGAGCAGATCAAGAGCGCGCATAACCTGATAATCGTTCTTCAGATTATCTTCCGGTTTTAAAGACACCGGAGGGGAGACACTTTCTTTTGTGTCAGTTTTTTTGCTGTCAGCCTCTCCAGATTTGTCTTCACCGACAAAATGGTTTTCAAGGTCTTTCTCACGCAGATGCATCGAGTCCTTCTTAGCCGTATCCTTGGGGAGCTCAAGTTGCTCGACGATGATATCCGGAGTAATGCCCTTGGCCTGGATAGAACGACCCTTGGGAGTATAGTAACGCGCTGTTGTCAAACGCAAACCGGAATCATCCGAAAGCGGAATGATTGTCTGAACCGATCCTTTACCGAAGCTCTGCGTACCCATGATAATTGCTCGTTTGTGATCCTGAAGCGCACCAGCTACGATTTCTGAGGCACTGGCACTGCCTCCGTTAATTACAACAACTATTGGATAGCCGGATTCTTTACCACCCTTCCGGGCGGTAAACTGCATCTTGGAGTCCTTTTCACGCCCTTCGGTATACACGATCAACTGACCATCAGGAACAAAGTGATCGGCAACCCTGACCGCCTGATCAAGCAGCCCGCCCGGGTCGTTACGCATATCAAGAATCAGACCTTTCAGATCACCCTTGTTCTGCTCCTTCATGCTTTTCAAAGCCTTGGCAAGATCCTCGTCGGTCTTTTCCTGGAACTGGGCGATACGGACATATCCGTAACCATCGTCCATCAGGTGTGAGCGGACACTCTTGACCTGGATAACATCCCGCATCAGCGTAAATTCCTTGGGACGATCAAAACCCTCACGCATGATGGTCAGCGTGACCTTGGTACCCTTCTGGCCGCGCATCCGCTTGACCGCGTCATTAATATTGAGATCCTTGGTGAACTTCTCATCAATCTTCAAAATCTGGTCGCCTGATTTGATGCCGGCTTTAAATGCAGGCGTATCCTCGATCGGAGAGATAACCGTCAGCATTCCATCCTTGATAGAAATTTCAATACCCAGACCGCCGAAAGCACCTCTGGTATCAATTTTCATCTCTTTGTAGGAGTCGGGAGTCATGAAAGAACTGTGCGGGTCAAGTGAGGTCAACATGCCGTTGATCGCTCCGTAGACCAGTTTTTTTGTATCAACTTCTTCAACGTAGCTCTTTTTTATAATCGCCATAACATCGGTAAAAAGTTCGATAGATTCATAATCGCTCCCCTTTGCCTCTGCTGAACAGCGCCGTTGGGAACTGATGCTTATGAACGCAACCAGAACTGCAACTACAACTGCGAATCCTGCAATCATCCTTGTTTTTTTGCTGCCGGGTGTACTCATGTGTTCCTCCATGGTATGTGGGTGGTACGTTACAATGTTATGGTATCAGCGAACCCAGCCGGCCGGATCAACAGGTTTGCCTTGATGACGAATTTCAAAGTACAGCATTGCTCCTTTTAACGAATCTACATCTCCGACGGTAGCGATTGTTTCATGACGCGCCACCTCGGAACCAACTTTTTTGGATATTCGGGCAGCGTGAGCATAGAGGCTGAAATAACCGCCGCCATGATCAACAATAATCATATTGCCAAAACCTTTGAAATAGTCGGCAAAAATGACACTGCCTTCATACACCGACTTGATTTCAGTCCCTGCCGGGGCTGAAATAGACAGCCCTTTGCTGAAGGTGTATGAGTTGAACTCGGGATGCTTGTGCTTGCCGAACGATTCAATAATTTCGCCGCGCACCGGCAATGACATACGCCCCTTCTGAGAACCAAATCCGCGATCCGGGACCGGCGGCAATTCCGCCAATGGCTTCAGCTTTGTGCCCGGTTTTTCATGCCGCGATGAAAGTTTCCGGCGGCTCATCGCCTCCAGGCGATTCAGCATTGTCTGAAGTCGCGCGGCGTTCTGCTGAAGTCCTGCAAGCGATGCTTCGTAACTTTTACGATCCTGCCGGACTTTGCCCAGATAATCAGCTTTTTTGACTTTTTCCTGCTCGATTTCCAATTTCTTTTGAGCAATGCCACCCTTGATGCGCTCTTTTTTAGCGGCATCCCGTTCCAGGTCGCTCTTCAGTTTCTTCAACTCTTCAATTTTGCGATTGTACTCTACGAAAATTCGTTTGTCATTATCAAGGATAGAATGCATATAGCGAATATTTTCTGCCAGCTGGGGAAATGACTCCGCTGAGAAAAACATCCGCACAGCTCCCAGTTCGCCGGCTTTGTAAAGGGACGACAGACGATGCTCAATTTCCAGACGTTTTCGATTTGCCTCATCGGTAACTCTGACGATCTCGCGACCGGTGCGGGTAAGACTGACCTCAACGTTGCGTAGATCCTGATCAAGCCGACCGAGTTCCGAGACTTTTTGATCAAGAGTACGCAGAATTTCACGCAGTTCGGTCGAAACAGCCGCTTCAACCTTACGCGTTTTGGAAATAAGCTGTTTTTTTACCTTGATTTCACTCTTGACGCCACGCAGTTCGTCCTTCGTATTTTGGGCCGAAAGCGGGCTGACGGAGAAGCATGAGACCAGGAGAAATATGAGAATCCGTATGCACGACATTCAGGTATTGATATACCGTTTCAGCGACGTCAGACTTCCGATAAAACCGAGCAGTGTACCCGCAACCAGAAGACCGGCACAGTATTCAATAGGCAAAAACGCCAGGCCGGACGAGGCCGGATTGAACGTCAGAAAGCTGCCGGCGTTATGCAGAAATCCCTCGTACAAACCATACAGCAACGCAACAGCCAGAACGGACCCGGCACATCCCTGCAGAATACCCTCCAGAAGAAACGGTACCTTTATAAAAAGGCGCGTTGCACCAACCAGCGACATAACTTCCAGCTCATCCCGCCTGGCATATATGGTCAGCTTGATTGTATTCGAAACGATAAACACAACCGCAATAATCAAAAATCCTCCCAGAAGCCCGCCCAGGAGGCGCATGAAATTGAGAAACGCATTAAAGCGACGTACCCATTCTTCGCCATACTGAATTTCACTGATACCGGGGATGCGTTTCAGTTTTGTAACGTATTCATTCACTGCCTCTGTTTCACGACTGGACCGCTTCAGGCTGATTTCGAGCGATGAGGGAAGCACCTCAACCCGGACACCTTCAAGAAGCGTCTCCTGTCCACGCAAACGCTCTTTGAAGCGCTTCATAGCTTCAGTGCGCGATACATAGCTAACATGAGCGGTACCTGACACAGCGTATATCTTATCACGATAAACACTCTGTTCCGGAGTAGTCAGTTCCTTGTCGAAATAAACGGTAACTTGTACCCGCTCACTCCAACTCTCGGCAGCGTTTTCAAGGTTAACGAATACCAGCAGAAACAGGGAAACTATCAGCAGCGCCAGCATGATCGTTCCAATAGTAACGACATTTACGAATACATTCTGACGGATATTGGTAAGAGCACGTGATACAAAATAAGCTATTTTTCCGCGAAAACCGTCACCCGCCAGAGTTGGTCGCTTAAAGGGTGTGGTCGATGTTGTGTGCTTCTTTTTCCATCTGTTCAACGATTTCTCCCTTAGTAAGCGTTACCAACCTTTTATGAGAATTATAAATCAAGCGCCGATCGTGAGTGGCAACAACCACCGTTGTTCCGCGAACATTTGCTTCCTTAAAGATCGCAAGGATCTGATTTTTATTGGCATCATCCAGGTTGCCGGTCGGTTCGTCAGCCAGAAGGATTTTTGGATCGTTCACCAGTGCACGCGCAAGCGCAACCCGTTGCTGCTCGCCACCTGACAGACGTTGCGGCACGAGATTATATTTTGACTCAATGCCCATCTGCTTGAGGATATGCATGGTTTTCTTGCCGATATCCGCCCTGCCCCACCCGAGTACTTCCAGCGTGATGGCCACATTTTCAAAAACCGTGCGACTCTGAAGCAGTTTGAAATCCTGAAAGACAACCCCGATAGATCGCCGCAAATACGGGATTTGTGAAAGCGGCAGGCGGGAGACATTCTGCGAATCAATCACAACCTCACCACGAGTGGGAGTCAGGGCGCCGTACAACAGGCGCAGGAGCGTTGTCTTGCCGGCACCGGAGGGCCCTGTAAGAAAGACAAATTCACCTTTGCCGATTTTCAGATTGATATTATTGAGTGCAGAGGCATCCTGCTGGTAGGCCAACGACACATTATGCAGTTGAATCATGAATTACCACTCATTGTATGCGGTTCCGTTGGTGCCGATCAGATTTGAGGCACTGTGAACATCATATAATTTTCCCTTTGGAGCCGCACTGCTACTGCTTCCGCTATCCCCGCCGGATGACGGTGTTGGATCAGGCGGCGGCTCGACCTCTACCCAATCGGCAGTTTTCGTAAAGGGATCTTTAGGAATGTCGCGCATATACAGTTTTTCTTTTAGTTCGGCAATAGAATCAGGGTACTTGCCCTGATCAGCATGAAACTGATCAATCGTATTTCTGAAATTATACAGGCATTCCCGCAATACAGCTTCGCGGGCCTTGATAATACCCCACTGATAATTCGGTACAGCGATAGCGGCCAAAATACCGATAATCGAAACAACAATCATCAATTCGATCAAGGTAAAGCCACGACAGCCGCGAATACGCGGGAGTACTGAAGCAGAAATAATGGTGCCCTGTTTTTGAGAATAGTTCACAATATTACCATTCCTTATACGTCGTTCCATCAATTGCGACACCGCCTTGCGGCGCATAGACATCAAAAACGTCATCGCCGCACCAGGATGTTGAATCCGGTTCGTCCTTGTAACAACGCAACTCCCAGCCCCAGTTTTCGTCACTGGAACTTTTGGGATCCAGAGGATTCAAAATTTTTCTGCGCAGAAACTTGACCGTCCCGGTCTTTGGATCACCAAAATCGTGCCCCTCAACCAACTCCAGCAGATCTTTCGGATATCCACTCCCGGTTTTCAGAGGGCCATCCGGCATCTTGTCATAGGTTTTCTTGAAGTCATCTATGGCAATACGGATAATACGAAGGTTCCTGTGTAGTTCCATTTCTTTCGTTCTTATTGCCGTGTTCCGGATGAGCGGAACCACTCCGGCAGCCAGGATGCCGAGAATAGTAATGGTAACAATCAGTTCAAGCAGTGAAAGACCGCTGCGTGTGGCAAACAATTTCAAGACAATCCCTTTAATTCGTACATCCGGCACCCATACATACAAAAAAAACCGTTTACCAGCTTTCATGATAGGCGCGGTAAATTTTAGAATGATCGTTTTTCTGTACTGACTCCCACATAAATTTCCAGTCGCTGTATTTTTTCGTTTTACCGATATCTTGCGATTCTTTTGTCTTGTCCGCAGTGCTGATTGTCGGTATCGGTGTAGGTGCTGCACCCGGAACAGCCGGAGCTGTTCCGATAAGTGGGACCATCATATTTTCAAGCGCCGTATCCTTAAAGTCCGTTTTCAAGGGCTCCGCCTCACTTTTACTGGCAACACCGACAATGCCCCCGCCAATGCTGCCTTCCGGCAAGAGTGCAACGGCCCCGTTCGTGATAGTACCTCTGAGGAGCGTCCACTCTTTACCGGTCATCGGGTCCTGATAAATTTTAAGGGTGGCGCAATCAGGAGCACAGCGCGGGTTTTTATCATCCAATTTTGTCGCATAACTCTGCGGAAGAAATCGTAAATGCGTCAGTGTTGTCGGATCATCCAGCAGGTATTTCAGATCTGTAAGCGGAATTACTCTATGCCGCTTAACCCCCTGCACGGTATAAGCCGGATTGTACCAGTTCTCAATTGCTTCCTTTATCTGGCTCCCTCGAAAAATCAGCTCTTTCTCCCGCTCGCGCTTTGCGACCAGCGACCAGGTTTTTCCCGTAAACGCAGACAGAATACCAATAATCATCACGAGATAAATCGCCATCAAAAAGGTGAAGCCATTCTTATTCGTGGCGAGAGAGTAGAGCTGCGAACATGCGTTACGATATTTCATGAGGTTGCAATAATTATCTAATATCTACCGCCGTACTGAACGGCAGAATCGGCAGGCCTGAACCATTCAGATCGGTAAAGGAGCTGCTTCTGAACGCAAAACTGGCAGTTCCCTGTTTTTTGGCCTTGAAAAGAGCCGTTGCCAGAGATCCGGCACCTGTTATGCCCTCGTTTGCAGGAGTCCGGGAAAGAGTAACCGTTACTGAACCGCCGGATGCGTCCGGTTTACCGCTGAAATTGGTCGGTTTGCCATCCTTGCGCATAAACGAACCTTCGGCTATCGATACAAATTCAACTAAAAGGGGATCAAAGGTCAGGACAAACGGAGCTGCTGCGAGATTTGTCATCCCACTCACCTTGATATCAACAGAAAACTGCTGCCCCACCGTTACGGATGATGGCGCCGCTATCTGCAGCAAGCCACGCTGTACGGGTGCTTTGGGTGGCGGCTGTATTGTTTTTGTCGGCGTTGCCGGAGCAGCTGTAGCTGCCGCCGTCGTGGTCGGCACAACTGGAACAGCCGGGACGGCAGGAACAGTGGTCACGCCAGGTGCAGTAACGGGAGCGACAACGGGCTTTTCAGAGGTACCGGCGGGTGCAGGTTTGACTTCTGGAGCAGCCGGTACCGTTTCAACAGGCACAGCTGCAGGAGCAGGTTTCACGGCAGGCGCAGGCTTGACGACCGGCGCAGGTTTGGCAGGCGAGACCGGCTTATTGAGTGCGCCTTTGCCTGTAGCAGATGCATCAAACTCCGCTTCCTGTTCAAACGAATCCATAGGGGCGGTCAGAGTCGGATGATCTTCCTTGCCGGATGCAAACGAGGCCAGACCGGGCAGAGGAACCGGCACTCCGCGTACCAGACGCGGCGTGATCGCCAGAAGCAGCTCCGTTTTGTCTTTGCTGGTAGTTGAATTGGAAAGCAGTGGACCGATCAGCGGAATATCTCCCAGCAGAAAGATCTTGGTTTTATCGTTATTTTTACTATTCTGGATCAGGCCGCCGATTATACTGGTCTCGCCATCCTTGAGGCTTAGTACGGTTTCTACGTTGCGGGTACCAATCGTAACAACACTGGTACTCTTGTCCGCCCCGACCGTCTCTTTCTGCAGGATAGAGCTGACCTCCAGGCTCAGCTTGATGGTAATTTCGTTATTCAACTGAATTGTCGGTTCAGCATTAACCTTGACGCCAACATCAACATACTGAACATTCACCTGGGAAACAGTTCCATTGAGCGTCGTAGTGGTGATCGGTACCCGGGTACCGACGTTGAACTTGGCCTTCTCTTTGTTTTTGACACGGATCTTCGGATTGGAGAGCACTTCACCGTTTGCGAGGGTTTTACCGAAGTTGTAGGTAGCATTCGGAACGGTGACATACCCGCCGTAACCTTTGAGTGTAAAAGCCCTCACCAAGTTATTGATGTCACCTCCTCCAGTTGTGGTTGTAGTACCTGTAGGAACTGTCGTTGTAACTCCCGACAAAGTAGTTGACAACAAAGGATTGGTGCCGGAAGGAGAAAAAGCCCCCAACTGCACATTATAATTACTGAGCAGTAAACCGACATTCTGAGCATTTTTATCACTTATTTCGATAACTTCAACATCCAGAACGACTTCAGCTTCCGGCATGTCATTAGCATCCAGAATTTTTTCCACAACAGCGACTACCTCGGCTGTATCCCGCACGACAATCGAGTTTGAATCCTCATTTACATAGGCTTTACGAACCTGAATCATGGTACGGATCAGGTTGATAGCTTTTTTGGCGTCCATATAGTTGAGATGAAACGTCCGCATCTGCATATCGTCGTACTGTTTGCTCTTGTCGGGCGTAGACAGGTACACAAGCACCGTACTTTCATTCAGGATCTTCGTTCGCAGCTTGTTCATATTAATCAGCAGTTCAAAAGCTTGCTGAAAAGTTGCATTTTCGAGATAGATCGAAATCGGAGCATCCTTGACCCCCTCGTCAAAGATGAAGTTGACACCTGAAAGTTGCGTCAAGATAGTGAAAACATCCTTCATCTTGGCTTCTTTGAACTTGAGGGTGATCGGTTTTTTCGATTTCAGGTGCAGTTCATAGCCATCCAGTTTGCTGCTGCGTAGACCGGAGACGCGTTTCAGCGCCTCAAGGTACTGACTGTTTTTGGGTTCCAACTCCGCAGCTTTGATATAGAGCCGAAGAGCATCTTTCAGCTTATTTGCTTTTTCAAAATCGAAGCCCTCCTGATAAGCAACCTGGGCATTCTTCAGTCGGTTGGTAACGTCAGCCTGCTGCTTGAAACGCTGATTGGAAGGGTCAAGCCCGGCTGCTGCCTGGAATTCTGTTACGGCGTCGCTGTAGTTACCCTTGGCCACCATTTCCTGGCCTTTTTTGTAACGTTGAGTGGCCGCTTTCTCTCGCACCGTCAGAAATCGAATACGATATTCGTTATTGACCGAGTCATTTCGAAAGGCCTCGGCGTAACTGTACATAGCCTCTTCAAATTTGCCTTGGGCCTCAAAATCTTCACCCTTGCTGAAGGCGCGGGTACCGGCCGAACAGCCTGACAGTAGTGAAACGACGAGCAGCAGGTAGAGTAATATAATAACGTTAGGGTAGCGCATCAGTGGCGTCTCCTCGATGTGTGTTGTTTCAGCAAACTATCTTCCGGCCTTTGCAAGTGACCTGTTTTCAATTAACGGAATAACGATTTCATCACCAGTTTCGGTGACTACCAGAGTCAGCGCTTTCTCCGTAATTGCCTTTGCCTGGTAGCGTCCGGCTATGGTATCCCCGATTTTAACCAGCAGAATTTCTTTATCCTTGGAGAGAAAAATTGTTTTAACAGCATCCTTTTTCATAAAACCGAGAAACGTAAAACGCGCCAACTGAGCAGCTTCAGGCTGTACAGCGACAGGCTGCTGCTGAACTGGCGGCAGCGTTGGCGGCACAAATCTCACCGGTGGCGGCAGTTTGGCCGGCACCTTGAATGCCGCAGCTTTCTGTTTGAGCAGTTTAAACTCATCCACAAAAACCGGTTTGAATATATTACGGCGATACCCTTTAAAACCGCCTTGGTCCTGGTCAAGCAGGGCTATTTTCAGGGCATGGCTACTGCCAGCAGGTTGACGAGCTGAAGAACGCGAAGGTTGCACGGCTGAAGCCGCCTTCTGTCCCGGTGCATATTTGAGTTTGCTGACTGTTTTCTGACGCGGAGCTGCACTAAAGCTCCAGATGACAGCCGCAATCAGAACGATTACTGAAATAAAGAGGATCAAGCGCTGTCGGTTCATGCGCCACCCCGTAGATAGATGGTAATATGAAGATCCATGATCACACGTTCTTCATACGGGTCGCTATTAGACAGAGATAGAGAGTCAACGACCAGAAGTTCCGAATTTTTCTGCAAATCCGACAAAAAGCTTTTCACAGCAGCATACCCACCACCAACCGACAGCGACAGCTGATACGGGAGCAGTCCTTCCACTGTGACCGGCAGAGGTTTGTAGCTCATAGTTCCCATGGAAACGGCACTACTGGCTGCCATCTCAATCAAATCACTCAGAACCCGGGCAAAATCACGTTTCAATGGTATTCTTGATGTGAGTTTCCCAAGATCTTCAGCACCCTGACGATACATGGCGGAGGCGTCGGCACGGTTTCCGAGTGCTGCCTGGCGGCGCAGCTCACTCCATTTCAATTGAACAGCGGCAAGAGCAGGGATCTGATATGCAGAAACAGTGAAACCAAGTACTATGTTCAGCAGCAGCAGAACCAGTACAACAGCAAGCATTATCTTTTTTTGCCGGAATATTTCGACAAGGATATGATTCATTAGAACTGTACCTTGCATGAAATTGCAAACTGCACGCCACGCCCTTTCTCGCCGAGTAGAAATTCCTGATGTGACAACAGCAGCACGTTTGAAAAGCTTTCGGTCCCCTCCAGCGTTTCCAGATAGCGCCTGACAACGGCAAAAGACTTTGCACGCCCCTCCAGCTTCAATTCGCCCGGCTTTTTGCCTGGTGACAGCAGAGTCAGTGCAACACCCTCAGGTGTGGCACTCTCCACAAGATCAAGCAGACTAAGCCAACGAACACTCTTGCGTTCAATAATCCCGTTATAGAAACTGACACTGGTCTGTTGACGCTTGAAATCCTTTTCGGATACATCGCCCGGCTTGCCTTTCAGCCGCCCCTCCAGATTCACGATATCCGCAGCAAGTCGATGCTGTTCGCCCAGATTAGAAGCCACTCGTGATATATTCAGGGCCATCAGTACAACCAGAACAGTTATAACACTGCCAATAACCTGGTTCAGCAGGCGTGTATCAATATAGGTCCGCGTTGCGAGATTTATGCTGAAACGCATCAGAGGCTCCTCAAAGCCGCACCAATAGCGGCAGTATAGGGGAACAGGGTGGACTGGTCACCAGGTGCGTCATTACCGGGAATGATCATCGCTTTTACTTCAAGCATTACCGGTACAGCACCGGTCGCCTCGGCTACCATATCCTGAAAATTCAGCTCCATCTCCGGTGAAGCGATACAATAGACCGAGTGCGGCTGATGATCGGGAAAACGTTCCCGATAGACCAGAAGAGAGCTGGTAATTTCCAGGTACACCCGGCTTTCGGTTGCAGAGGTGCCGGACAGGTCCTTGATACGAATGAACTCGGGGATTCCCAGCGCAAATGAGATAATAGTCAGTGTCGACGCATAGTAGGCCAGAAGAAGACAGTCGTCACCCATTGAAATACGACGATCAAAAACCCGGCACAGATTGAACGAATTAAAATCGATGCGCCCTGCGGAAAGACCCGCTTTCGTAAACAGCTCTTCGTACTGCTCAACCACTGCGCGTGAAACGAGCGCGACCAGCAGCGCCAAATCACCATTTTCACGCACCGCAAGCTGTTGATAATCGAGCTGTGTATCTGCCATTTCAAAAGGAATATTTTTCTTCAGTTTCCAGCGGATCAGATCAAGCGCCTCAGTCCGGCTCTTGAATCGTCCCTCTAGATCCAGAAGCATAATCCTGCCAACCGAATCCGGCAGTGTTACAGCAACCCTGTTGGAACGTGACAGCAGCAGGTTATGAGCTGTGCGCAGAGAGGCAACGAAACGGTCCGGGTCGAGGACATTAAGTTCACGCAGCGAGACTTGCAGCGTCTCGGCTGCAAATGGTGCTGAAGAGACCCGCTCTACACGTGGAGCTGTGGCCGAGCCACCGACCAGGGCACAGGTCACTCCGTGTGGGCTTATTTCTATTCCGGCTGAAGGTCTGGCAAACAGCATGTCTGGTCCTGATCCTGTTCCGTCACTCAACAAACGTGACGCGATTTATTTCCTTCAGTGTTGTTATGCCGTTCGCAAATTTTTCTTCCGCCGAATCGCGCAGAAACATGACACCGGCATCCCGAGCCGCCTGCTTCAGCTTGGTGGCGGGCACTTTTGCAATGATCAGATCACGGATCTGGTCGTTAAGTTCCAAAAGCTCGACGATCGCAACGCGACCGCGGTAACCGGTACTGTGACATTCATCACATCCGGTTGCTTCATACAGCGTCATATCGCGAAACCGTTCCGGATCGACCCCACCTTCGCGTAACTCTTCGTCACTGTACTTTACCGGACGCCTACAAGCCGGGCAGACCTTGCGCACCAAGCGCTGAGCCAGAACACAGTTGAGACAGGAGACGAAATTGTACGGATCGATTCCCATATGGATAAAACGGCCGATAACATCGAATACATTGTTGGCGTGCACCGTAGTAAAAACGAGATGTCCGGTCAATGCAGACTGCACGGCAATCTGTGCAGTTTCGGAGTCACGGATCTCGCCTACCATGATCTTGTCCGGGTCATGGCGCAGAATCGAGCGAAGTCCCTTGGCGAAGGTTAAACCTTTTTTCTCATTGACCGGAATTTGCAGTACACCGCGCAGCATATATTCAACCGGATCTTCAATCGTAATGATCTTGTCCTCTCCGGTATGAATCTCGGTTAATGCAGCATACAACGTTGTCGTCTTACCTGAGCCGGTTGGGCCGGTTACCAGCACCATACCGTACGGTTCGCGTATTTTCTTGCGCAACCGTTTGATCTCACGTTCGCTGACACCCAGGTTTTCGAGGGTCAAACCTTTCAGGTCGCTGGCAATACTCTCCTTGTCGAGAATACGGATAACGGCGTCTTCCCCCAGGGAACTCGGCATGATCGAGACACGAAAATCGATCGATTTTTCACCAAAGCGTATCTTGAAGCGGCCATCCTGCGGGACACGGCGCTCGGAGATATCCAGCTCGCTCATAACCTTCAAACGGGAAATGATAGGAGCCTGAAAATGCTGGTCAATGGTTTCATTGGCTTTATACAGAACGCCATCGATACGATATTTGATATCGACACCATCCATACCGGTTTCTATGTGGATATCGCTGGCCCTCCGATTGAGAGCGTCAAGAATGGTGGTGTTGATCAGCTTGATAATCGGACTGGTATCATCAGAGATAGACTCGACCGACAGCACTTCATCGCCCCGGTCGGTCTCCTTGACCAACTGGAGCATAAAATCTTCCGACACCTCTCGTAAAACACGTCGGGTACCCTCACCGGCCTTGATTACAGCAGCAATGGAAGATTCGGAGGCGATCCGTATCTGAATCTGTCGATCCAGCAGAAGTTCAAGTTCATCAAGCTTGACAACGTCGGTCGGATCGGAAATAGCGACGACAATCCCGTTATGACTCATCTCCAACGGAACAAACCGGAAACGGTAAATCGCATCCAATGGCAGCGAATTGAGCAGCTCTTCGTTCATCTTGAAATTACGAAGATCCACGTACTCAAGACTGAACTGTTCGCCCAGGGCCCGCGCCATATTCTCTTCGGTAACAAAACCTTCTTTGATGGCTATTTCACCAAAGCGAAGCCTGGTTGTCGCCAGTTGCTCAACGATGATCGGCAGCTGCTCGGCAGCCAGATGTCCCCGTTCAATAAGGATATTACCGATATTTTTACGTCTGAAGGAGTGCGTTGCCATAAATCCTTATCCTACCGTACCGGCAATTTTGAAAATGGGCAGATACATTGCCACAATAATAACCCCGATGACAACACCCATAATCAGCATTATGGCCGGTTCAATGGCCGTCGTTACGATTTTCATCCGCTCTTCAAGTTCATCTTCCAGATAATCGGAAATATCTATCAGCATATCTTCAAGACCACCGGTCGTTTCACCAACGCCAAGCATGCGTAAAGCCAGAGGTGGCATTATATTGATTCGTTCGAGGGCTACCGAGAGTCGTCCCCCCTCTTCGATAAAACGGACCGCCTCAAACAGTTTCTTTTCCATGAATACGTTGTCAAGTGTGCCGATCGACATGCGCAATGATTCTATGATGGGAATACCGCTCCCCAGAACCGTTGCCAACGTACGCGTAAACCCGGATACGGAATATTTTGTCATGACATCACCAAACAACGGCACCGTCAATTTGAAACGATCAAATATGAAATGTCCTTTCTCGGTCTTTTTCCAGGTTTGAAACAGGTAGATTAAAAGAGCTGTAACAGCCAGAATCACCAGAAACAGGCGCCGCAGCAAACCGGTAAAGGTAATCAGTAACTGGGTCAGAAGCGGCAACTGACTGCCGGAATCAGCGTAGACCTGACTGAAGGTCGGTACAACGTAGACCAGCAGCAGGGTGATAGCCAACCCGGCAAAAACGACCAGTATCGCCGGATAGAGGAGTGCAGCGACAATCTTTTTACGAATGCCGTCAACCCGCTTCAGATACTGTATATAGCGGCGAATGGTTTGAGGAAGATCACCGGTGCGTTCACCAGCGCGTATTGATGCAACATACAGATACGGAAATACCGTGCCATGCTTTTCCATCGCAACCGACAGGGCTGCGCCGGATTTTACGTCTTCTCGAACCTGTTGCAGCACTTCGGAGAGTTTGCCGGAATCATGTCGTTCCAGAATGGTATCCAGAACCTGCATGATCGGCATACCGGCCTTGATCAATACCAGCACTTCCTGGTTGAAAGTCAGTAAACTCTTGTTATCGATCTTGCGACGTTTGACACCCTTGTCAAAAAGAAACTGGAACGGCTTTTTCTTGAGCTCAAATACAAAATACCCTTGATCTTCAAGGCTTTTTTTAAGAACAGCCGCGTCAGCCGCTTCAAGATCGCGGTAGGTGATCTTGCCGTCTGATGCTCCGATTTTACAAGTAAAAAGTGCCATAACCTTAGTTAGATACCATAGGAGTCACAATAATAAAACAGAAAAACCATTCGCGTCAGGCTCGCAGCATTCCTGCAACCCAGACAACCCATGAAATCAGAAAAGCGGCTCCCCAGCGGACACCGGCATCCGAATTATAGACACCCCGCTCAGGAAATGCGCGCCAAATGAGCATGATTCCGGACCCGATCCAACCGGACAAACCTGCAATGAGAATTAAGGACCAGATATCGTGTGACATAGATAATTCAATTCCTCCGGAAATGAGAAATCATGCTTTGCAGACGCAGTTTCCACACCATGACAACCGCTTCCCGAACTATTTTACGTGACATTTTTGAACTTCCAGCATGCCGGTCGATAAAAATGATCGGAATTTCTGACATGCGCAACCCTTTTTCCATACAGCGAAAATTCATCTCAATCTGAAACGAATACCCATCTGATGTAACGCGACGCAGATCGATCGATTCAAGGGTAGAACGGCGAAAACATTTGAATCCGCTGGTACAATCCCAGAGTTGCAACCCGGTAACCCACCGGGTATACACGCTCGCGCAATAACTGAGGATCAGTCGCCTGATCGGCCAGTTAACGACGCTGACGCCGTTCAGATAACGAGAGCCGATTACGAGATCCGACTCTTGAGCAGCTTTTATAAACTCCGGAAGGACGGCAGGATCGTGTGAAAAATCGGCATCCATCTCAATTACATAGTCGGCACCCATGGCAAGCGCCACGTTGAATCCCTCACGATAGGCGGAACCGAGGCCACGTTTTCCGGGACGGTGGATAACATGTATTCTCGGACTACAGGAAACAAGTTCGTCAATAATTTTTCCCGTGCCATCGGGCGAATTATCATCAACGAAGAGGATCTCAATAGCCGGATCTTGTGAGAGTACCGCTTGCGACAGGCGGGGTACATTCTCTTTTTCATTATAGGTTGGTATTACGACAACAGCTTTCAATGGTTATACAGCCCCGAAGCAGGAAATTTGGTGATAGATAGTATGAGGATAAAACCCCAAAGTCAAGTTAAGCCACCCTCTGATCGATATGTTTTTCCTGAAACTGACTGCTGCGACGCCTGTTCGTGGTAATGAGCCGTATCTGCCGATCCTGGAACCAGTAAGCGTACGTCCAGCTCATCATAACAACCGCCCGGTTTCTAAAGCCGATCAGATAGTACAGATGCAGCAGCAGCCACGCAAGCCAGGCCAGATAGCCGCTAAAAGAAAAACCTTTGGCGGTAGCAACGGCGGAACTTTTACCAATGGTTGCCATAGCTCCTTTATCGAAATAGCGGAAGGCGGGCAGAGTTTCTCCCCGAAGTGAAGCCTTGATAGCTCTGGCAGCATGTACTCCCTGCTGAATCGCTACCGGTGCCATCATCGGCAACGCGCCCCCCTCATGCTGACAGCAGGCCATATCTCCGATAACAAACACATCGGGATATTCTGCCAACGTCAGGTCTGGCTGAACAACAACCCGACCGCTGCTGCCAAACTGAACTCCCGTCAATGTGCCGGCCAGTTTTGAAGCCGCGACACCGGCCGACCAGAGCAATGTATGAGATGCTATCCGACTCCCGTCGGAAAATTCCACCGCTTCTGATGAAGCGCCGACAACCTTGGCCTGTAGCTGAATTTCAACTCCCATGTTGCGCAGCTTTTCAGCAGCGTACAATCTCAGCTTCTCCGGCAAAGCGGTCAGCAGAGAGTCAGCAGCTTCAACCAGCACGATCCTCGTTTCTTCAGTCGCAATGCTCGGATAATCTTTGGCGAGGACGTAGACAATCAACTCACGTAACGCCCCGGCAAATTCTACGCCAGTTGGACCACCACCAACAATTACGAACGTCAACAAGGCCGATCTGATCGTGCTGTCACGCTCCCGTGAAGCCCGTTCAAACATTATGAGAATGTGGTTGCGCAGAACTTCTGCCTGAGCAAGCGATTTGAGATCAAAAGAGTTCTGTTGAACACTCTCCATACCGAAAAAATTAGTGCGACTGCCGGCAGCAATAACCAGATAATCGTAAGGTAATTCGCCCCCATCCGTCACAACAGTTCTTCCGGAAAGATTTATCGAGACAATCTCAGCCATTACAAACGTAGCCTGATCCCATTTGCGAGTCAACGCACGCAGTGGATAGGCAATGGCCTCCTGCTCAAGTCCGGCGGTTGCCACCTGATACAGTAGCGGCTGAAAAAGATGATAATTGTGACGATCGACCAGCGTCAACTCTACGCCGCTTCCAGCCAGCTCCTTGGCAGCCCGCAAGCCGCCAAATCCCATTCCGGCAATAACAACCCGTTTCTGTGCCATACCTGTACACCCCGTAAGAGTCAATGAGTGGTGTTTTAAATATTTAAAGGTCTGTTAATAACATTTTCTATTCCTTTTTAACAGATGTGATATATGAATTACGAAAAAAAGGAGTTCTAAATGGAAGCTGACCGTATTAAATGGAATCATCGCTTTGCTTGCGATGATTCATACCTCGGTGCCCGCCCATCCCCTTTCCTGACACAGGAAATCGATCGGATTCTCCGATTGGCGCCCGGAAAAGCAGCCCTGGACATCGCGTGTGGAGAGGGGCGTAATTCTGTTTTCCTGGCTCAGCACGGGTTTCAGGTAACCGGATTGGATATTTCGGACATCGGACTGGCTAAAGCGAAAGATGTAGCTGAAAAGACGGGTGTTCAGGTTGATTTCTACCAGACAGATCTTGATGAATACACTTTCGAGCAGAAGTATGATCTGATGTAACCGTCAACCGAGCACCATCTATCTTCCCACCGATCTTCAAGCTATGCTGACCTGAAATTTTCAGACTTTCAGGAGGTCAGCAGATGCCAGGAGAGACACCTGACTGGTCAGTCAGAT